>ODAI011107381.1_pt1 | contig 99502 bp, 86 predicted proteins | sample 1539321 | NCBI WGS metagenome assembly ODAI01 (sample SAMN02144231, study PRJEB22623) | gut metagenome | biome: sheep rumen | host: Ovis aries | place: New Zealand | reverse complement strand
AGGCAGTCAAGGCTCAGCGGATATGTGGCAAAGGACGACCGGATCATAGGCCTAAACGATGAGGATCTTGCAGAGGGTACGGGAGATTCGGATGTAATAAGGGTTAGTTATAGGAAGGACGGAACTACGGATTCACGTTCAAAGGTTCTTAATGCGGATGACATTAATGATGTTATTACGTATACCGAGAATCTTGCAAGGTCCCTGGGAGATGAGATCCTTTCGGGAGATATATGTGTTAATCCCATAGAAGGAGAGAGCTGCAAGTACTGTGCGTACAAGGGGGCATGTCCATACGACAGAAAGATCCCGGGGTATATGGCAAGACGGGCTGGGGAGCTTAAAGACGATGAAATATTAGCGGCCATGAGGGAGAAAAACAGTGGCAATTAGGTTTACAAAAGATCAGCAAAAGGTTATAGATACCAGAAATAAAAACGTTCTTGTCAGCGCGGCTGCGGGAAGCGGAAAGACAGCGGTACTTGTTGAGAGGATTGTTTCTCTTGTCTGCGATGAAAAAAATAAGATCGATATCGACGAGCTCCTTGTGGTTACTTTTACTAAAGCTGCCGCGGCGGAGATGAGAGAGCGTGTCTGCAAGAGAATAAGCGAAAAGCTGGAGGAGAATCCCTCTTCGGAGCATCTTCAAAAGCAGTATGCCCTTGTCCACAGGGCAATGATAACGACTATAGATTCTTTTTGTTTAAATGTTGTCAGAAACCATTTCAGAGAGATAGATTTTGACCCTGATTTCAGAGTAATGGATGAGGGCGAAAGGGAACTTTTAAGGCGGGATGTGCTCTCCGAACTTTTAGAGGAAAAGTATGAGGAGGGAGACGAAAGATTTCTTGCCGCATCAATGTTCTTTTCTCCAAACAGGTCAAACGACTCGGAATTTGAAAAGGCTATCATGGATCTTCAGGAGTATGCGGAGAGCTTTGCCTGGCCCGAGAAGTTTTTGACAGAGAGAAAAAAAGACCACGAGGATACCCTCGGAGCATTGACGGATGTACGTCTTGCAGGTGGAAAAGCTATCGGAGATCCACTTGGAGTATTCTTTTACAAGTATTTAAAAGGGATAACCGATGGATATATTTCCGATTACGAGAAAGCAATAAAGCTTTGCGACGCCGATGGGGGGCCGACCGTTTACAAAAATACTTTTCTCGATGAAAAGATGAGGCTTGAGGAGGCTTTGGGGGGAGAAAATGCCCTTGAGATAGCAGAGGGACTTAAGAGATATGTGAATGACAACCTAAAGCTGCCTTCCTACTCTACAAAGCCTAAGAAGGGTGAAACAGTCCTTGAGTCCGAAATTGAGAGGAAGGAAGCGATAAAGGGAGAAGCAAAAGGTCTTAGGGACGAAGCAAAGAAGAAGATAAAAAAACTGGTCGATGTTTTTTTTACGCCGGGTATTGAAGAAAAGGCTGAGATATCGGACAAGTGCGCTCCTTATATGAATGAACTTCTTGATGTGACGATAGAGTTTAGAAGGCGCTTTTTGGAGAAAAAGGCTGAAAAAAAAGTTACTGATTTCGGAGACCTTGAGCACTTTGCTCTTGATATTCTGATAGATCCCGAGGGAAATCCGACTCCTGCGGCTCTTGAGTACAGGGAACATTTTAAAGAAATCATGGTGGATGAGTATCAGGACAGTAACCTTGTACAGGATGTGCTGCTTGATGCGATCTCTTCAAAGGAGCCGGGTAAATTTGACAGGTTTATGGTTGGCGATGTAAAGCAGAGTATCTACGGCTTTAGACAGGCCAGACCGGACCTGTTTTTGGAGAAGTTTGCTTCCTATCCGGTAACCGAAGGTTGTGAGAGGATCGATCTTTCAAAGAATTTCAGAAGCCGCACAGAAGTCCTTGACTGTGTAAACGAGATCTTTGACAAGATCATGCACGAAAAGACAGGCTCTATCGAGTATGACAGTGCTGCAAGGCTTTATGCCGGGGCGTCATATCCCGAAGGGGGAGAGAACTTTAAGGCCGAGCTGGTCCTTATTGATTCAAAGCTGTCAGAGGAGATAAATGAGAGCGAGGATAATCAGGATGACAATAATGAGAATGAGGACGAGGAGTACTCATTAAGCGCCGAGGCTTACCGGGAAGAAGAAACGGAGAGCCTTGTCCTTGCCAATCTTGTAAGAAAAGCTCTTGATTCAAAGGTGACGGAGACTGTCAGGACGCCGGAGGGGGAAGTAAGAAGGCTTCGCCCTGCAAGATACAGCGATATTGTAATCCTGCACAGGAGCCCCAGCAGGATAGCGGATGCCCTTGGAAAGGTTTTTGAGGAAGAAGGGATCCCTATCTCTATTAACCAGGGAGGCGGATATTTCAGCACCCCTGAGATCAAGAGCGTTATGCAGCTCCTTAGGACCATCAACAATCCTCTTTCTGATATAGCTTTATTTGGATCCCTTGTCTCAGTATTCGGCGGGTTAACCGATGGTGATGTTGCCAAGATCAAGACGGACAATCCCGGAGCAGGACTTTGGGAGGCGGTTAAAAAGGACTGCCCTTCATTTGCCGATAAAATAAACAGATACAGAAAGTATGCTACATACAGGAGCATCAGGGAGCTTTTGCAGGTGATCTTTGATGAACATGATTACCTTGAGTATATAGCTGCCCTTCCCGGAGGAGCAAAGAGGCGCGCCAATGCGGAGATGCTTCTTACCTACGCCTCTAACTTTGAGAAGACAAGCTATTACGGGTTGTACCACTTCGTAAGATATATCGACCAGCTTGAAAAGTACACGACTGACAATACTTCCGAGGCGGATGTGCTTGGAGAGAGCGCTGATGTCGTAAGGCTTATGTCTATACATAAGAGTAAAGGACTGGAATTTCCCATCACAATAATTGCCGGAATGGGAAAATCTTTCAATCTGATGGACGCAAAGGCGAAGATCGCCCACAATAATGAGCTTGGGCTTGGCTGCGATTATATCGATCTTGAAAAGAGGATAAAGCTTAAGAGCATTCGGAGAGAGATCATAGCAAAGAAAATCCTCGAAGATTCGATCTCGGAGGAGATGAGACTTTTGTACGTTGCCATGACCAGAGCCAAGGAAAAGCTTATTATGGTAGGCCGGATAGAGGATTCGGAAAAGGTTCTTGAAAAGGTAAAAAGTGGCTTTGATGACGAGCTGTCCTACAGCAAGTTTATTAATGCCAAGACCTATTTAGACCTCGTACTTCCGGTTATCGGGGGATGCGGCAGCATAAGCGTTTCTGTGATGAGCGGAGAGGATATTGAAAGTAACAGAGTAGCCGAACAGCTCTCCCTGGAAGACCATAGGATCGAGCTTAAGCGGTCGGAGGAAAAAGCTGACCGGGATGAGCTTTCCCGTATAGAGGAAAGATTCAGCTATAAATATCCTTTTGAGTATTTAAATAAGCTTTACACCAAGACTACTGTATCCGAGCTTAAGATGGCCGCGATGCTGGATGAAGATGAGAGCGCGTACGAGAAGTTCGAAAGCAGGGAGACTGAAAAGTATATACCTTCATTCAGACGGGAGGAAACCGGAATTACCGGTACTGTCAGGGGTAATTCGTACCACAGGGTTATGGAGATAATGGACTTTGACAGAACGCTGGGTAAGGCCCTCGGAGGAAGGATTTCGACTTTTGATGAGTTTAAGAAGGCTGTATCCGAAAAAAAGGCGGAAATAGAAAACTGTCTGAGAGAATTCCTGGAAGAGGAATTAAGGGAGCACAGGATAAGCGAAGAGTGCTTTGAAGCGGTAAATCTGTCCAAGATTCTTTGGTTTATGACAAGCAGGCTATCCTTTAGGATGTGGAAGAGCGCCTCTTTGGGTAAACTCTTTAGGGAACAGCCATTTGTGCTCAGCATTCCCGCAAATAAAGTAAACAGCGAGTTCCCTGAGAGTGAGAGAGTTATAATCCAGGGAATTATAGACGCTTATTTTGTAGAAGGAGACTCTGTCATCCTTCTTGATTACAAGACAGATGCCGTTAAAAGCTGCGATGAGCTTGTAAAGCGTTACGAGACCCAGCTTGACTATTATCAGGAAGCAATAGAAAAGCTCACAGGACTAGGGGTCACCGAGAGGATACTGTATTCATTCAGCTTAGGCGAGCAGGTGAGCTGCTAATTCTTTGCATTAAGGATAAAGTGGGATATGTAATGTCTCAGATAAAGTCAAAATAGTCAAGTTTACTGAAAATATTTTCAGTGAAAAATTTTTCAGTAAACTTGACTAAAAACGAAAGAAAGAATAAAATGATTGTAGTTACTGAAAATAATTTCAGTGAAAAAATTTTCAGAATAATGGAGATACAATCATGTTCATAGGAAGAGAAGCAGAGTTAGAAGAACTTAAAAGCGAACTTAAAACATGGAAACGCAGGTCTGCAATCCTTGTGTATGGTAAGCGAAGAGTTGGGAAATCTACTCTTATAAATAAGGCAGCGGATTATTTTGAAGGCGTAGTTATAAATCATCTTTGCGTCTCCAGTACATTTGAAGGAAACATGGAACTCTTGTATCAAAGCATTTGTGAAGGCTTATCGTTGCCCAAAATGAGTTTTGATTCAGTTTTTTCTATGATAGATTATTTAAGGTCACTGGATAAAAAGATCCTTTTGATCATAGATGAATACCCATATTTAAAAGAAACAAAGAAAAAAGGCGAAGTGGATTCAATTATGCAGGCAATAATAGATAGATTGCCTGAAAATGTAAAAATAATTCTTTGCGGCTCTTATATTTCTGTGATGAAGGAGATGCTTGATGAAGAAAACCCTTTATTTGGACGTTTTTCATTGATCCTTCATATAAAAGATTTTGATTATTACGATGCGGCAAAGTTTTATCCTGCTCTTGGTCCAAGAGAAAAAGTAGAGATGTATTCTGTCTTTGGCGGTTCACCCTATGTTCTAAGTCTTGTCGATGAAGCGGTCTCGTTGGAAGAGAATATAAAAAAATTGCTGTTGCCTGAAACCGGCATAGTCAGAGTTCATATAGAAAACACTATGCTCAGTGAAATAAAGAAAAGCTATGATACTCGTATTCTGGAAGCTATAGGAAATGGCAAAAAGAAATATAGTGAAATTCGTGACTGGATGAAGAGTGATGAAAACGGTCTTTTGGATAAGCAGCTGAAGATACTTCTTGATATGGAGACGATTCGGAAAGACGAACCCATAAATAGGAGAAATGATAAGAAAAAACAGTTTTATGAAATAGTTGATAATCTTATGAGATTTTACTTTACATTCATATTCGGAAAGGCGGGAACAATATCCAGAATAGGAGTGGAGCAGTATTATAGGCGCAATTTTGGAGAAAACTTGCGTGAGTTTATTAGTAGAAGATTTGAAGGCGTGGCGCTGGAATATATTCACAGGCAGGCTATAAACGGAGTAATTGATGATATAGAAGATTACGGAAGTTATTGGTATGATGATCCTGTTAACAAGAGCAATGGTGAGTTTGACTGCGTCATAAAGAGAACAGGAGATAAGTACGATTTTTATGAATGTAAGTTCTTCGACAGAAAGATGACTAAGGCTGAATGCGAGCAGGAGGAAAAACAACTTAAAGAAATTCAAGGGGTTGCTGTATCCGAAATTGGATTTGTGAGCATTGAGGGCTTTACATCCAAAAAGATAAATGATTACACCCTGATTGATGGAAAAATGATTTATAGATAAGATACAGCAAATGTGTCCAACGCGCTTATCCTATGGTCCCTCTTACCGCTGCTTTGTAGTCGGCGGCGGTAGTGGACTTAAGGAGTTTTTTGTATTCTTCTTTTTTATCCGGAAATCCTGTTATCAGGTATGTCCAGAGTTCTTTCATCTTAAAGAGAATGTCTCTGTCGCCGCTTAGCACTTCAGCGTAGGAATCATAGAGTTCATCAAGGTAAGCCGGCAGTCTTTTATCCGCAGGATCAAACTCTTTTTCTTCCGCAAGGGCAGGATTTCTTAGTAGTCCTCTTCCGAGCATTACACCTTCTTTGCCTTCTGCTTCATAGCATTCCGTGAGCCTGTTAACGTCAAATATATCGCCGTTATAGATAACAGGGCATTTTGCTCTGTTTTTGATGATGTTAAATGAATCTAAGTTGGGGCTACCCTGATAGAATTCTTCTCTTACTCTTGGGTGAATTATGATCTCTTTGAAAGGGAATTCCACGAAGATCTCAGCCAGTTCTTCAGCCTCCTCATGATAGATAAAACCGCTTCTTGTTTTTATCGAAATATCGGGAAGATCGCTTTCGGTAAAGACTTCTTCAAAGAATCTTCGTAGCTTGTCCTTATCTCTTAACAGTCCGGAGCCTTTTCCTTTGGTTACAACCGTTGCTGCGGGACATCCGAGGTTTAAATTAACTTCTTTGTATCCCATGCCCTTGAGCATATTTGCGGCCCAGGCGAAATCCTCTCCGCGTTGTGTAAGGACCTGAGGTACAAGGTTTTCTTCAAAGGGATCGAATTCCCTTGTCTCCCTCTTTTTAAGTTGATGGGTGCTTGTGACTACGATAAAGGGGGAAAAGTATTTGTCTATTCCCCCATAATATTTTTTATGAACTTTTCTGTATGTAGGTGTTGTAATCCCCTCCATGGGGGCAAAATATATCTTACTCATTTTTTTATCCACTGTTTTTTTCATCGACTACGGTAGTTAGTATAAATGATTTTTCGATTGATGCAAATCTTTATTTGCAATTATAGCAAAAAAGCTTCACTGCGCGGTACTGCGCAGTGAAGCTTTTTGTAAGCTGGCCGATTCAAAAATGACCCCCCAACCCCGTCCCCGGGTGTCATTTTGCTTTTTCTTTTTTGAAGGAAATAGCGGTATCACTCTGTGCCATCTCGGTAACCTTGGCGATTGCTTTCCTTACAGGAGGAATAAAGTATATACCAACGGTTACTGCCATCTCAGTAAGGATGTAGCTGTAGTTGTAAGCGATAGAGTAGATATTTGTAAGCTTCTTGGGGAACCAGTCGGGCATATAGTCCATCCAGTACATATATCCGCCGATGGTGTGGAATAATCCGCGTACTAGGCAAGCTACGATATATCCGATTATGAGGCCGTTCTTTTTCTTGTACCAAAGGCCTGAAAGTCCGAGCGCGGTAAATGCGAAGAAATAGTCGCAGCAGGTCTGGAAAGGAGAAAGGAAATAGGATCCTCCGGACTGAATAAACTGAAGTAAGCTGTAAGCGAATGCGGTTACAAGTCCGACATTGATTCCGTAAACATATCCGATGTAGGTGATGAAGAACATAGAGAATAAGGTTACGGAGCCGCCCATAGGCATCTCAAGCTTGACAAATGAAGTAGCAAATGCCAGAGCAAGTGCGATACCTGCGAATGCTAAGGTTTTGGATGAAAAACGTTCGGTTTTCTGCTTGCGGCCTACGATAATGGCAGCTACGGCGATCGCAAGGATGATAAGGGCGATCAGCGCAATGTAGCCGGGCTTTGCAAGTTCGTAGTAGTCTCCCCATTCGGGATCCTGGATGTGGGTAATAAAAAATGACATTAAATGCCTCCTTCCGCCGGTATTAACCGGATCAAGTAATAAGGGTTTTGGATAAGTGCATATAGATTTACACCATCCTTTTCTCAGCGTTACGGAAATCTGATTTCCTTTGCACCCCTGGCAACGCTATGAATTTTTAGAGTGAATGCTAATTGCATTTCACGATTAGTTATATTAATATTTGAATTGAAATATGTCAAGAAGGAATTTTTTAAAGGAGGTAACCGATGGATAGCAGTATTGAAAAGATCAAAGAATTAAACGAAATAGTGAACAGATATGACAATATCGTGTTTTTTGGCGGCGCAGGTGTATCAACGGAGAGCGGGATACCTGATTTTAGGAGCGTAGACGGTCTTTACAATCAGCAGTACGATTACCCTCCGGAGACAATACTTTCACACACATTCTATATGAGAAACCGCAAGGAATTCTACAGATTCTATAAGAATAAGATGCTTATAGAGGGAGCTGAGCCAAATGCCTGCCACCTTAAACTTGCCGAGCTTGAAAAGGCGGGTAAGCTTAAGGCTGTTATCACGCAGAATATCGACGGACTGCACCAGAAAGCGGGAAGCAAGGAGGTACTTGAACTTCACGGCTCGACGCTTCGAAATAACTGCGAGCATTGCGGTAAATTCTTCGATTTTGATTATATAAAAAACAGCACCGGGGACTATCCGGTTTGCGATGAATGCGGAGCGCCCATAAAACCCGATGTTGTCCTGTACGAGGAAGGCTTGAATCAGGATACAATAAATAAGGCGGTCCGCTATATTTCTCAGGCTCAGGTTCTGATCATAGCAGGGACTTCTTTGGCTGTTTATCCGGCGGCGGGACTTATCGATTACTTCAGCGGAGATAAGCTCGTAGTGATCAATATGGCTCCGACTTCAAGAGATTCATATGCTGATCTTTGCATTAAGGATAAAGTCGGATATGTTATGAGCCAGATCAAACTAAAGTAAGTTTGAGGCGCTTGTATGAAAAGAAATGTATTGCAAATTGATTCAAAACAGAGTTTCATTATACTTATCCGAGAAATAGTTATTGCTAAATAATCAAACTGTGTTAAAATGTTGACAGGCAATTGAATAATGAGAGGCGTAATTTTTCGAAGAGTCGAGGAGTTTACTATGAAAAAGTTGCTTACTTTTTTTGTGACACTTTCTATTGCGGCTGCACTGTGCGGATGCGCAGGCGGTACGGGAGCGTCTTCGGAGGATAAAACCTCTAAAGAAGCCACCTACGGAGGTTCTGTAGTAGTTGGCATTCAGCAGGATATTGATGGTCTTGACCCCCACAAGGTAACGGCGGCAGGAACTAAAGAAATCCTCTTTAATATTTTTGAAGGTCTTGTTAAATGTGATTCAAACGGCGATCTTATCGGCGCTGTAGCTGAGAAGTATGAGCTGTCTGACGACGGACTTACCTACACATTTACATTAAGACCCGGCGTTAAGTTCCACAACGGAAACGAAGTAACTGCAGAAGATGTTAAATACTCTATCGAGAGGGCAGCGGGATTACTTGACGGTACCCCTTTAGTTTCTCCCTTAAGTATCGTTACTGCAGTTGATATAGTTGATGAGAAAACGGTCCGTGTTACCGCGGGAAGCGTCAATCCTGAGCTGATCTACAGTTTTACAACCGCTATTATTCCTAATGGCAGCGGCGAGGATGAGAACGCTGATCCTATCGGTACCGGACCTTTTCGTTTCGTATCTTACACTCCCCAGGAGGGAATCGTGATCGAAAAGAACGAGGACTACTGGCAGAAGGGTCTCCCTTATCTTGATCAGGTTGATTTCAAGATCATCACAAGCGCTGAGACAGCTCTTGTAGAGCTCAAGGCCGGAACTGTACAGGTATATCCTTATCTTACTGATGCGATGGCTACGGAGATTGAGAGCCAGATGCAGGTGCTTGTATCACCATCGGTTAACGTCCAGGCACTGTTCTTTAACAATGCGGATGAGCTTCTTAGCGATGTTAAGGTTAGACAGGCTATCTGCTATGCCCTTAACCGCGAGGAAGTCAGCGAGTTTGTTGCCGGCGGAGATGCAACCATCATCAGTTCTGCTATGCTTCCTACTCTTGAGTCCTACTATGTAGATTTAAACGATACCTACGGAACTACCGGAAATGTAGAAAAGGCTAAAGAGCTTCTTGCTGAGGCAGGATATCCCGATGGAATCGATCTTACGATCACAGTTCCTTCAAACTATGAGTTCCATATGGATACCGCTGAAGTAGTTGTAGAACAGCTTAAGGCTGCGGGAATCAACGCAAAGATTGACGCTGTTGACTGGAATACCTGGCTTGAGGATGTTTACACAAACAGAAACTACCAGTCAACTATCTGCGCGATCACAAGCGATATGACCCCCGGATATCTTCTTAACCGTTTTGTTTCAGACTCAAAGAAGAACTTTATCAACTTTAACAGTGCAGATTTTGACGCTGTTTACGGAAATGTTCTTGAAGCAAAGTCTCTTGGAGAGAGAGGAATCCTTTACAAGGAACTCCAGAAGATTCTTACTGACGAAGCCGGAAGCGCCTTTATCCAGGTACCTGCAAACAAGGTGGCAGTATCTAATGAACTTGGCGGATACAAGTTCTACCCTGTATATGTACAGGATATGTCTACAGTTTATTACGTAAAATAACACCCGAAAGGAGGAAAACAGGTATGGCATATATTATTAAGAAAACAGCGACTCTCATTATTACATTGTTCCTTGTGTCTGTACTTGCTTTCCTCGCCTTTCAGATCATCCCGGGAGATGTGGTGACTTCCATCTTGGGAACGGAAGCCACCCCCGAACGGGAGGAAGCCCTAAGAGAAGAATTGGGGCTCGATAAACCACCGGTCCAAAGATACATTAAATGGGCCGGCGGTGTGTTACGAGGAGACCTTGGAGTAAGCTATCGTTATTCCAAGAACATGAACGAGATGATGCCGGTATCGGAACTTATCGGAGACAAGCTGCCGGTCACGCTGCTTTTGGCGCTTTTTGCGATGATACTTACGATACTTTTTGCGATTCCCATAGGAGTCCTTTGGGCAGGAACAAAAAATAAGTTCCTTGACGGAGCGCTAAATGTCCTGACGCAGACATCTATGGCAATCCCGGCCTTTTTCCTGGGTATCCTGGTAACATACCTTTTCGGTATAGTATTAAAAATGTTTACACCCGGTTCCTACGTCAGCTATAAAAAGGATGTGGGAGCTTTTGTGAGCTATATGATCTTTCCGGCTATAGCGATAGCTATCCCGAAGATTGGGATGACCGCAAGGTTCCTTAGAAACTCCACTCTTACGGAGCTTAGATCGGATTATGTGCGTACGGCGAAAAGCAAGGGCTGCGAGGATAAGACGATTCTCTTTAAGCATGTACTTCGAAACGCAATGCTTCCGGTTGTAACCTTTATAGGTATGATAATCGCGGAGACGGTTGCCGGTTCCATCGTGGTTGAGCAGGTATTCTCCCTTCCCGGTATCGGAAGGCTGCTTATAAGCTCAATCTCCACAAGAGATTTTCCGGTTGTTGAGATACTGATCATGTACATAACTATGGTAGTCATAGTTGTTTACTTTATTGTTGATATTATTTACAGGGAGCTTGATCCAAGGATCCGTGTAGAGTAGTAAGGCTTGGTGCTGTAAATTGACAGGAAAGAGTACGAAAAAAATTAATACATACCTTTTAGTAGGCGCCATAATGGGAGGAATAATTCTCCTTCTGTCTGTGGTGTCTATTTTTTGGACCCCTTACAGCCCGACGCAGATGAGCGCCGCTCTTCGCTTTAAGCCCCCGAGCTTTGCGCATATCTTCGGTACCGACAATTTCGGGCGGGATATTTTCTCCAGAGTTATGAAGGCTATCGGAACAAGCTTCCTTATCAGCCTTTTTGTCGTGCTGATATCTGCTGTGGCGGGCATACTTATCGGTGCTGTTACGGGATATTTCGGCGGTGTTATCGATGCGGTAGTAATGCGCGTGGTTGACGCTATAAACGGATTTCCAAGTATACTTCTTGCTCTTGTTATAATAAGTATTTTGGGAAAGGCCAGGGCAAATGTTGTACTGGCGCTTGGAATCGCCTTTACGCCAAGTTTTGTTCGTATCGTAAGAGGAGAATTCATAAGGCTGCGGGATTCCGACTATATCGTCAGGGCAAGGCTTATGGGAGCAAGAAAAAGGCGTATTCTTTTTTTGCACATACTCCCCAATATCTTCTCTACCTTTTGGGTAAGTGTGATGATAGGTTTTAACAATGCAATCCTTGCCGAGTCGGGCCTTAGCTATTTAGGTATCGGCGTACAGGCGCCTGATGCTACTTTGGGAAGTATGCTGAGCGACGCCCAGGGATATCTTAGCAGCGCGCCGTGGTACGCGCTTGCGCCGGGACTTACAATAGTCTGGATGGTTCTTTCGGCGGCTATGTTAAGCGAAGGGCTTTCGAGGAAAAAGAAAAATATTTAATCTTTTGATATTGAGGTTTTACATTGATCAGAATCGATAATCTGACAATTTCATTTTTAGGAAAGACCGCTGTAAACGATGTGTCTTTGGAAATCCGGCCTGGGGAGATACTGGGTCTTGTTGGCGAGAGCGGAAGCGGAAAAAGCGTTACCGCCCTTAGTCTTATGGGACTTATGTCCGACGAAGCGGAGGTTTTAAAGGGTAAAGTAACCTTTGGTGATAAAGTGCTACTTGAAGCCGGAAAGACTCCCGACGAGAGGCTTCTTAGAAGCTATCGCGGCAGCAGGATAAGTATGGTCTTTCAGGAGCCTATGACCAGTCTTAACCCGACGATGAAGGTTGGGTATCAGGTTTCGGAACAGCTACTTTTGCATGCCAAGGAAAAGTACCCTACCGTAGCCGACAGGAAAAAATGTGTTGTAGAGGCTTTTGAAAGCGTAGGACTTAACGACTGTGAGGCGCTTTACGACAAGTATCCTCATCAGCTTTCGGGAGGTATGAGGCAGCGCGTTATGATCGCGATGGCTGTGATCCTGCACCCGGAGCTTATAATCTGCGACGAGCCTACGACGGCTCTTGACGTTACGATCCAAAACCAGATCGTAAGGCTCTTAAAAGAGATAAACGGTCGCGAGAAAAACAGCATGATCTTTATTACCCATGACCTTAACCTCGCAAGAAGGATCTGCGACAGGATTTTGGTTATGAAGGACGGCTGTATAGCCGAGCAGGGAGAGACGGAAAGTATTTTTACCGCTCCCAAGACGGAATACGCGAAAAAGCTTATTGCAGCTGTTCCCGGAAGGAAGAGCCAAAAGGCCAAAAGCGCCACTACAAAGGAAAAGGGCGCCGGGGTTTCTTATAAGGATAGTAGCAGTATACTGACTGTAAAAGATCTCGACGTTTTTTACAAAGAAAGAAGCAAGAAGCTCTTTGGAAAGAGTATCCACAGAAAGGTTGTTTCGGGAGCTGAGTTTGATATTTACGAGGGCGAGACTTTAGGACTTGTAGGAGAGAGCGGATGCGGAAAGAGCTCTCTTTGCAAGGCTATCCTCGGAATAAACAAGGATATCACGGGGCAGGTGGTAAACCGTACAGTACGTCCCCAGATGGTCTTTCAGGATCCATACAGCTCGCTAAATCCCGCAAGGACCATAGGATGGCAGTTAGAGGAACCTCTCTTTGCCATGGACATCCTCGAAAAGGACATAAAGACCAATAAAGCTTGGCGTAAAGAGCAGGCAATCGAGATGCTAAGAAGAGTCGGACTCGACGAGAGCTACTACGACAGGATGCCCAGTCAGCTTTCGGGAGGCCAGAGGCAGCGCGTTAGTATAGCGCAGGCGCTTATTACTAAACCTAAGCTTATTTTTGCCGACGAGCCGGTTTCCGCTCTTGATGTTACGATTCAGGATCAGGTTCTTGACCTTTTAAAGAGCCTTCAGGAGGAGTACAAGATAGCATACCTTTTCATCTCCCATGATATCAACGTTATCTACAGGGTAAGCGATAGGATCATGGTGATGAAGGACGGAAAGATACTGGAGATAGGGGATAAGGAAAGCATCTTTGAGAATCCCCAGAATCCTTATACAAAGGAGCTCCTTGAGGAATCATAGTTTTACGAAGCGTAGCTTGTAAATAGAGTGCAATTCGATATATAATTTCTGAATATTAGTTAAGAATTATCGAAAAACAGTAAAAATATATTGACATACCATTTTTATAGTGGTAATGTATCCTTGGCAAGAGGGTATAGACATTTGTTTATACATTTGCCGGATACATTACCTTTTTTGTTAAAAAGAAAAATCGTCCGCAGGACGGTAAAGGAGAGGAAATGAAACACGATATTTTTTCTAAATGGATCAAGGTAGTTATTATCGGAACGGCTTTAATCGGAATAGGCGCCTGCGCTTATCTTGTGCCGGAGCTTTTCAGGGCTTTTAAGAGATGGTACCCGGAGCTTACAAGCTGGGTAGCTCCCTGGATGTCGCTTATATACGTTTGCGCGGCTCCCTGCTTTGCGGCTCTTGTTACAGGCTGGCTGATTGCCGACAATATCGGCAGGGACAAAAGCTTTACGATGAAAAACGCGGGACTCTTTAAGCTTTTTTCGCTTTTAGCTCTTGGGGATTCGATAGTGTTTGGAGTAGGAAGCCTGGTGTATACGCTTCTTGGGTTCAATCATCCCGGGCTTTTGCTTATCCAGATGCTTATAGTTTTTGTGGGACTTGCCATATTTGTCTGCATGGCCGCTCTTTCTTATCTTGTCGGAAAGGCTGCTGCGCTTCAGGAAGACAGTGACCTGACCATTTAACTTATCGATCTGAATATTAAGAAGAGGAGATAGCGGACATGAAGATAGTTGTTAACGTTGACGTCATGATGGCGAAGCGAAAGATATCATCGAATGAGCTGGCCGAAAAGGTAGGGATCACGCCGGCCAACCTTTCCGTACTTAAGACGGGAAAGGCAAAAGCAATCAGATTTTCAACACTTATGGCAATCTGCCATGAATTAAAGTGTCAACCCGGAGATATTTTGGAGTTTATAGACGATCCGGAGTAAAAGGAGAGATTATGGAAACAAATGTATTTGAAAAGATTATAGCAATTTTGATATTCCCTTTATCATTTTTGTATGCCTCGTGGCTTTTTGAAAGCAATCCCGATCACAATCGCATAATGTTTGGAATTTTTACGCTTTTGGTGATCATAATAGTTGAGGCTATATATTGGAAGAGAAAAAGAAACTTTGAAACTTACGCTATGCTTCTTATGACTGTGCTTGGAGGGGTGTCTGTCTGCTTTGATATCGGAGAGGCCTGGGAGAATTATATGAAGATATTCTTCACACATTTATTCGCGGTGTATTATATCCTTGTCCGCTCAGGCAGACTCGCGGAAGGCGAGACTTCCCATATGATGGTCTGGGACGGAATAACGGGATTTTGCGTTATGCCCTTTAAGAACTGGCCCTTAAACGTAAGGACTATCGGAAGTATTTTCAGAACCAAAAAGGACTCGAAAGCCAAAAAGACAGTACCTATCGTACTCCTTGCGAGTCTTGTAGCCATCATCCTTTTCTTTATAGCTCTTAGTTATCTGAGAAATGCCGATGATAATTACAATTCTCTTATGGAAAAGATAGGAGAGGTTATAAAGATCGACTGGGATTATCTTTTGATCCCCAAACTTATAATTACAGCCCTCGCCGGAACATGGCTTTACGGACTTATCGGCGGATGCTTTAGGGAGACGGAGGAACAGGTAAGACACAGAGGAGATAATATAAAATGGTTCGTAGGAAAATTAAGAAAGGTACCGGGGCTTGTCTGGGTCATTTTCATCGGTTTGTTCTCGGTGTTCTATGCTATATTCTTTTTTATGCAGGGAAGCTACTTATGGGGGGCTTTCGCAATGAAGCTTCCGGAAGGATTCACATACTCTGAGTACGCCCGCAAGGGATTCGGCGAGATGTGCGGGGTAATGGTTATAAACTTTATCCTTCTCTGGCTCTCTACCCGTACGGCAGAGACATATAAAACACCGGTAAAGATAGCCTGCACTGTGCTTAATGCAGAGAGTATGATATTCGCGCTTATCGCATTTTTAAAGATCTTTATGTATATATATCAGTACGGTTTTACTCCCTTACGTTTGGAGTCTATCTGGGCGGCAACTGTTTTGTTCCTTGCCTGCGTAGCTGCCGGAGTAAATATGCTTACCGAAAAAAAGACTGCCCGCATCTGGTTTTACGTAAGCGCGCTGAGTCTTGCGGGACTTTGCCTGGTATAAGGCTTTGTGGTAGAATAATATATAAATAATTATTCGGGAGCTAAGCATGATACTGACTGTTGATGTTGGAAATACAAATATTGTGATCGGATGCGCCGAGCCCGGCAGCAGAAAGATAATATTCGAGGAGCGCCTCTATACCGACAGACATAAATCGGATACGGAGTACGCAACAAGCGCTAAATCGATCCTCGACCTCTATAATATATCTCCTTCGGATTTAGAAGGCGGAATCCTTTCTTCATCGGTTCCGCCGGTTACGGAGCCTATAAGAAGGGGGCTTGAAAAGCTTCTCGGGAAAAAGATAATAGAAGTAGGTCCGGGGATCAAAACGGGAGTTGATATAAAGCTTGACGATCCCTCATCCCTTGGAGCGGATCTTCTTGTGGGAGCGGTTGCGGGTATATCGTACTACGGCTCGCCGCTGATCCTTATAGATATGGGAACGGCTACGACAATTTCTATCATCAATAACGAAAAGCGATTTATGGGCGGGATGATAATCCCGGGAATAGAGGTTTCACTTGCCGGGCTTGCAAGAAGGGCCGCCCATCTTCCAGAGGTTGCCATAAAGGTACCGGGAAGGCTTATCGGAGGAAATACCGTCGGAGCGATGCAAAGCGGAAGCATTTACGGACATGCCTCCTGTATTGACGGTATGATAGACAGAATCTGGGATGAACTCGGATACAAGACGGCGATAGTTGCTACCGGAGGATTTGCGGGAATAGTAATTCCCTGCTGCAAACATGAGATCACTCTTGATGACAGCTTGCTGATTAAGGGGCTTACGATCCTCTTTGAAAAGAATACTAAGCATAAATAAGATATTAACAACGTAAAAAAATAACCGGCAAGGCTAATAAGCTTTGCCGGTTATGTATATTATAAGATCTTTTGTAATTTCCACCGCAGGGGAGTTCCTGACTATTCCGATCACAACCTTTGAGGAATTGTCATCGGCACAGGCGAAGTTTTCATTAAACAAAGGGCAATCGTCAATATAGATTCCGACGGGAACGGGATCTTCCATAGAAGAAGGGTCCGTGCTGTCCGGGAATTCCTCGGAATACTCGTAGTTATCTTCGTCGTGAGCCTTTTTAAACCTCTCCATAACGGCTCTGTCCGCGTAGCAGATCCTGCCCTCCAAAGCTTTAAGCTCATCCGCGGAAAGGTAATCATCAAGGCTTAAAAAGAAATCACTGTATGCATAATTATTAAACCAGTCCTCGGGGGCGCTTATGGCGTCAACATCACCGGCTGATACGTAGATCGCCAGATTCTGGCGGCCGCTGTAGCCTAAGGTATCCGAGTAGGAAGGGGAGCCGGGAAGCTCAGAGCCCTTTTGTCCGGAGAAAATAAAGTTCATGTTAAAGTTTATCGTGTTTTTCTTAGGGGAGAGCCCGTGCTCTTCAAGAAAAGGTACTGTAATATTCTCCTCGTAGTTTCCCGTGGGATTAATACCCGTATCTATCATCGCTACATAAACGGTTTCATCCTTGCTCTTAACGATATTTGTAATAATACTGACGGCGATAATGATAAAAGCGATACCGCCGATAACCCACCATTTATAGTAAGTCCAAAAGTAGTCGAGCCTCTTTTTCAGGGGCTGATTCTTGATATCTTCACGTTCTTTTTTGAATTCATCCATTAAAGGCATAATACATACATCTCCTTTGGCCGTTACTATCCGGCAACAAGAACAGTTTAGTTTTTTGGTTAAATAAAGTCAATTAAATATGTATAAAAAATAAATATTGGTTATTGCAAATATTTCCCGATAACCTTAAAATATTTTCAGTCACTTCATACTTGCAGACTTAAAGAGGAGAAAAGAAAAAATGAAAAAAAGTCTTGTTAAGAAGCTGATGGCTTTGGCTCTCAGCGCAGCTTTAACTCTTGGTGTTTGTGCCTGCGCAGCACCCGGATCCGCAAACGGAAAAAACGATGCTGAAAATAGCGCAGCATATAATGTTGCGGTTATCAAACAGCTCGACCACGCTTCACTCGATGAGATAGCAAATGCTATTACAGCTAAGCTTGATGCTATCGCTTCCGAGAAAGGCATTACTATTAACTACACCGTATACTCCGGACAGAACGATCAGACAGTCCTAAAGCAGATTGCGGATCAGGCTGTAGCCGATAAGGTAGATGCCATCATTCCCATCGCTACTCTTGCAGCGCAGGTTGCAACCGTATCCGCTGAGGAATCCAAGACTCCCGTTATATATGCAGCAATCTCAGATCCCAAGGCTGCTGAGCTTACCGGTATCGATTATGTTACCGGAACCAGCGACGGACTCAACACTGAGTTCATCATGGACATGATGTTTGCACAGAATCCCGATTTAAACAAAGTCGGAATCCTTTACTCTCTTTCAGAGATCAACTCAGCTACTCCCGTAGCCGAGGCAAAGGCTTACCTTGATTCAAAGGGAATCGAGTACGTTGAAGCTACCGGAAATACCAACGACGAAGTTGTTGCCGCAGCATCAACGCTCATCGCTTCAGATGTACAGGCTGTATTTACTCCCACCGATAACGTGGTAATGGCAGCAGAGCTCGCTATCTATGAAGACTTTGCAAATGCCGGAATCCTTCATTACGCCGGTGCAGACTCTTTTGTAAGAAACGGAGCCTTCGCTACCTGCGGTGTAAACTACACCGACCTCGGTACAAAGACTGCAGAGCTTGCATACAATGCTATGACTGACGGTATGGACGGTCTTCAGGAGTATTACCTTATGGACGGCGGTATCATCACAGTCAACACCGAAACCGCTGCAGCTGCAAATGCAGACTACAGCGCATTTGCAGATATGGGACAGCTTGTAGAGGTTGTTACCAGCGAAGAATAATCATCAAAGGGGCAGTAGGAATATTGCCCCTTTTTTTGGTACTTTTCGGAAAACGTTTTATCTGCTAAAATCTTTAATAGATCAATATATAAAGGAAGGGTAGAGCAGTGCTATATATTCTAAAGACCGCATTGGAGCTGGGACTTTTGTACAGCCTTGTTCCGATGGCGTTGTTTCTAAGCTACAGGGTACTTGATATTGCGGACCTTACAACGGACGGATGCTTTGTTCTCGGCGCCGCCGTATCGGTTCAGATGGCCGCTATAGGACATCCTATACTCGGTATACCTCTTGCGATGGGTGCCGGAGCCTGTGCCGGTTTTGTGACTGCATTTTTACATACGAGGCTTAAGGTGCCTTCAATCCTTGCGGGTATTATTACAAATACCGGACTGTACACCATAAACCTTATGACTATGGGATGGAGTTCGAGCGTTTCCCTTCTTAAAAAGCAGACTATTTACAGTTTATTTAAGGCTATACCGTTTATCGGGGATTGGGGCTCGGTAATACTTACCCTGATAATAGTTGCCGCTGTTTCAGTATTCCTTATCTTTTTCCTTGGAACAAGGCTCGGCCTTTCGATAAGAGCTACCGGAGACAATATCGATATGGTAAGGGCGTCTTCCGTAAATCCTACATTTACGATTACGGTTGGACTTTGCCTTGCTAACGCTATGACAGCTCTCTCCGGAGCGATGGTGGCTCAAAACCAAAAGACAGTTGATATAAACGGCGGTACTGGAATCGTGGTTATCGGTCTTGCCTGTCTTATAATCGGAGAAACCGTACTTGGACGAAGAAGTGTCAAAAAGGGTGTTATCGCTGCGGTTGTCGGCTCTATAATTTACCGCGTGATATATGCTGTTTGCCTATATACGAAGATTATCCCTGTCGACTTCTTAAAGCTTTTGACGGCTGTGATCGTAGCTATAGCGATAGCTTTCCCGGCTATGAAAAAGGGCATTGCTTTTATGCAAAAAAAGAGAGTACATATGAAGGGAGGGGACAAGAATGCTTGATATTAAAAATATCAGTGTAACCTTTAATCCGGGAACCCCGGATGAAAAGAAGGCTATTACAGATCTGTCTCTTCATCTTGATGACGGAGACTTTGTTACGATAATCGGTTCAAACGGTGCCGGAAAATCAACGCTTTTCAACGCGGTAGCGGGAACCTTCTTTGTTGATGAAGGAAGCATTTTTTTAGGTGGCCAGGATATTACGTTTTTAGAGGAACACAAAAGAAGCCGTATTATCGGAAGAATGTTCCAGGATCCTTTAAAGGGGACGGCGCCCTCTATGACCATTGAGGAAAATCTTGCCCTTGCATACCTTCGCTCCTCGGAAGGAACCTCACCTTTCAGCCATATAAGCGGAAGGGATAAAAAGCTCTTCAGAGAAAAGCTCTCAATGCTTGGCATGGGTTTAGAGGACAGGATGAGACATCCAGTAGGACTTCTTTCCGGAGGTCAGAGGCAGGCGCTGACGCTTCTTATGGCAACAATGGTTACACCTAAAATATTGCTTCTTGACGAGCATACAGCGGCTCTTGATCCCACTACTGCCGATAAGGTTATAGAGCTTACAAGAAAGATTGTTGGAGAGAACCATATAACCTGTATGATGATCACACACAATATGAAGCAGGCTCTTGAAATCGGGAACAGAACTTTCCTTATGTCGGACGGTAATATCGTATATGATGTTAAGGGCGAGGAGAGAGCGGGGCTTAATATCGAAGACCTGCTGGAGAAATTCAAGGCAGGTACCGGAAAGGCTTTGGATAACGATAGGATACTGCTATCGTAGCTAATGTTATTTAATCTATAAAAGATACAAAGAGGTTTTAAAATGGCAACCATCAGAGACGTGGCAAAACTTGCCGGAGTAGCGGTTTCTACCGTTTCAAAGGTAATAAATAAATATCCCAATGTTTCCGAGGAGACAGCTATCAGGGTAAATAAAGCTATAGAAGAGCTGGGGTTTACTCCCAATGTTGTTGCGGCTTCTCTTTCCTCTAAACAGTCCGGAAGAGTTGGCCTGCTTATCAATACGGATATTCAGACATCCGCGATAGACGAGATTTCGATGCAGTATCTTAAAGGCGCTTTGCACAAGGCTCAGGAGTTGCATATTGAGGTTGTGCCCATATTCTTTTCAATGCTTGAGGGGATGGATGAGGCAGAGACTGAAAAGTTTCTTAAGTCACAAAATATCAAGGGCCTTGTTATCTACGGAATGTCAAAGGATGATTATGTACTCCAGAGAGTAATCGCAAGAGAGCAGTTTAAATGCGTTTTGATAGACGTTCCGATTATAAATGACAGCTGTTCTCATATTGGAATCGATCATCGTCAGGCTCAAAAGGATGTAGCAAGAAAAACCATTATGGAAAATAACACCTTTAATGGTCAGGTGCTTTACATCTCCGGAAAGAAAAACGGGTACGTCTCCGACGACCGCTTACAGGGTATGCTGGAGCTGGCCCAGGAGCTGGAGCTGGCTGTCAGCCTGCACTGCGGAGAGTTTTCCGAAAAGAAAGCAAGGGAGATTACATTTAAGTATGGAAGTATGCATGATATTATTATCTGCGCTTCGGATATGATGGCTATCGGCGCAATGAGAGCGCTGACGGATATGGATATTTTCCGCCCCGTATGTGGCTTTGATGGAATATCGCTTATGGGATATGCCGGAAAGCAGATGAATACCGTAAAGCAAAACTTTTACGATATTTCAGCTGAGGCTGTAGCTGAGTGCTCAAGACTTATGGGTGGCAGCCTGGGAAGAAAGATTGTCGCACCTCACGAACTTGTAAGGATCGAGTATCTTGATATGATCGTATAAACTATACTTACGGATTATATACTGCTAATCTAATCTGACCGCCGGACAGGTGTAAGACCAGACGTTGGGAAGATATGATATATCATTACCTTGGAACAACGACAATTACCGCAAAAGAAGGAACAGAAGATGCCGAACCTATATTAGTGTTGGCAGACATACCGAGAGCATAAGTCCATACAATAACTACCGTATGAACTCAGCGTAAAAAGGCATCCAGAGAGATCAGAACAGACACAAATCTCTGAGGATGCCTTTTCGAGTATGCAGATTGTTTCTCTTCCCCTTCCCTTTCCTTCCTGCCTTTCCTCTTCCTTCTTCCCCCTCAGAAAGAAAAACGAAAAGAAAGAACTAAAGAAAAGAAAGAACCAAAGAAAAGAAAGATATCCCCCTATTATCTTTTTTCTATCCATCGCATCCTATCCCATTCTCTTCGTTTCGCTCCCGTCTCCCTCTTAGGGGAACACACGAAGGTGTTTCCCGACGGGAGACGGTATATATAGCGCGCGTGCGTGAGAAAGGAGCCAGACAATGGCAATGAAACTGACACGTTATGAGCAGGAGACTATAATCAACTTTAATGCTGCCGAGAAAACTGCGGAGTTTTATATCCGAGATCCTGCCATTATAAGACAACTTGACTCGCTAGTTACTGAATACCCCGATACCTTCAAATGCGTAGGTGAACCAGATATCGATAAGACCTATGTAATGCCCAAAACTGCCGTTACTTACCGTAAGCCGAGAAGGCTGTCGCCTGAGCAGAGAGAAGTTGCGAGGGAACGCATGATGAAACTAAATGATTTTTGCATTACAAAAAAATCGTTGACTTTTTGCGTTACAAAAAGTATTATGTTATATACAGGAGGTTGAGAAAATGGGAAAAATGGGTAGGCCTAAAGGCGAAAACAACAAGGATTGTGCTTATACAATTCGGATGGATGAAGCAACTATCAACAGGTTAGAAGCCTATTGTGAAAAAATGGGCATGCTTAAATCACAGGTTATAAGAAATGCAATAGATTCAATCATAAATCAAGGAGAGGATGGTGAAAAAGATGAATGATATTAAAAAGACAGTGTTTATTCTTTACGAGGAACGAGAAGAAAGCCAACTATGTGGTATAAGAGGTGCTTGGAATGATAGACAAGCTGCGTTGAAGTCACTTGAAAAATGCGTGTTACAAAATGTATTGTATACAGAAGATAGTATTGTTGACATCGACAATGGAATTGCTAAAAGTGATCCTACATACAGTGAGGGCGCATATTCTGACTATACGATTAAAGAAATAAATATGGCACAATAAAGAAAGCGTAGCAAATCTTCTTTAGTGATTTGCTACGCAACCTTATTAGTCAAGGTATTTTTTCAAGTATTTATTGAAATGATCAATTAAAGCTTGTCCGTCCATATTCGGGCGCCACATAAAATAGTTTTTGTCATATGTATCGAACCAAAAAGCAATTTCACGATTGCGTTTAGGGTCTCGAGTGATATCACCTTCTAGAACAACCCAAAATGGAAGGATTGATGTATCAGAGATTTTACTAATTTGGCGATAGGCTTTCATTAATCCAGGGGTAAAGAGCTTACACATACGCTCATGTGCATTACCTCTACCGGCACTCGGATCTTTTCCTTCAACCCAACCGTCTTGACGTTTTATTTCTCCGAACAGTATCTTACCGGTCTTTTTGTTGGTGATAGAAAAATCAGGTGATACACCCCATCCGCGACTTTGCGCATTTCGCATTGTGTCAGCATCTGGGTTAAATATTTGCGAAACGGTTTCCGGAGATAACTTAACATTTTCATATAAATGCTTCAAGTCTGTTGGATGATCGGATATTACATAATCGGTGCCCTTGAATGCAGCTTGAAATACTGCAAGTAAGTTATGCTCTGCAACACCGGCTTTGCCGCCAGGACCAGATTCTGTTTGCCAGTTATCACGATTACTAAGTTCTTGTTTTGCCATTCCTTAAACTCCTTTGAATAATTCATCAAGAGGAATGCAAAGACCAGATGCAATCTTCTCAATGTTTTTTAGTGCAATATTACGTTTTCCGCTTTCCACGGAGGCGTAATACGTCCTATCCATATCGATGGATAGTGCGAACTTTTCTTGGCTTATTCCTTGGGCGGTCCGCAGAGCTTTGATTCGCTCTCCAAATCTAGTTGTTATTGTTGACATATCTAATTTACCTCTCATAAAAAAAGAATATAATTTTGACGATTATGAAACAACGGATTATAAGTAACATTTCTGTTGACTTATGACACCATATATCTTATACTTTACGATAGATTCTTTAAAGGAGTGAGACTATGGAAGCACAAACTGTAACAGCATATTCCCTTTATAGCGTTCAACAGAAAGAACGTACAAAGGTTAATCCACTTGAAGGGTTGTATCCAAAATTACCAGACAAAAAATACCAGGTTATATATGCAGATCCTCCGTGGGATTATGGCGGAAAGATGCAATATGATAAAACCACAATAAAGGACGAAAATATTGGGTTTGAGAAAAAAATATTTATAAGTTCAGCAACGTTTAAATATCCTACTTTGAAAATGAAGCAGCTTAAAGAATTAGATGTTGCTTCAATAGCGGCTGATGATTGTATATTGTTTATGTGGACAACGGGACCGCAAATGGCAAATGCTGTTGAATTGGGAGAAGCATGGGGATTTGAGTATAAGACTATAGCTTTTGTTTGGGATAAAATGGTTCATAATCCAGGAAGGTATACATTAAGCCAAACTGAGTTTGTATTAGCGTTTAAAAAAGGCAAGTTTCCTCAACCAAGAGGGGCGAGAAACATTAAACAGATGATTCAGGTTCATAGAGGCGAACATAGTGTAAAGCCCACTGAAGTAATTGATGGAATCACGAAAATGTTTCCTGAACAGGACAAAATAGAACTGTTTGCAAGAAACAATTATATCGGATGGGATAATTGGGGGTTAGAAATACCTGATAATAAAATAGAAATATTAACCGGATTATCAAGTAATGCAAGCGAAGCAGACGGGCAGATGAGCCTAAAGATTTAACTTAAATAATAATATTGTGTTTTATGACGGTGACGATGGGTTAACTTCATTCGTCTCCGTCTTTTTTTAACCATAAATTGCCGATTATGGCGAACTACGAAAGGAGATTTTCAAAGTGGAACAGAAAGAAAAATCAGCACAGGAGCTGAAGGCATTGGAGCAAGTGAAGAAAGCACAAGCCAATCTCACAAAGGCAAGGCGAGAGGAAAAGGCAAAGGCCAGAAAGGAGCAGGATCATCAAAAGTACATCATGGGCGGGATCATCGTGAAATACTTCCCCGAAGCCTACGAACTCACGGAGCAGGAAATGTGCAAAATCATCGCTTGTGCATTCAAGAATCCGGACATTCAAAACATGATAAAGGCGGTCGTTAAAGACCGCAAATCAGAAGAGCCGGAAACGGTACAAAATGAAAGGGTAGGTGAGGGCGTTGAAAAAGCCGAAACCGAATAAAGTCACTCACCTAATTTTATTAGGTGCGCACAGATATACCACTGGAGGTGGTAATGTGCGCTCTGCCGAGGGCATCCTGCGGACAGCTGTTGTCTGCCGAGTGCAGCCCAAAAATCTAATCAAGGAGCAGGACAAGAAGATCACAGCGGGAGCATGGAGAAAAGAACTTGCCAGCTTGCAGGATGCATATGAAAAAGGCAAAGAACCGTATGCAGAGGTTGTTACGGATCTCGCATCGGTCGAAGTTCTTCAGCACAACAAGCGGGATCTTGAGAGAATGCTTGAAAACGAGAGCCACAAGAGAACGGTTAGCAAAGACAGAAATATCACGCTTTGAGAAAGGAGATTATATGGCGGAAGAATTGAATATTGTAACACCGGAGGGAGCAGAAACATCTGCCCCCTCTTTTCATGAAATGATCGGAAATATGAAGTATGATGTGGTGCTTCATTTTGCCGAGAAAGGCAGTCCTACCGTGCGTGACAGGCTCAGAAGGGTGATCTTTCACGAAGCGAATGCCAAGAGTGGTACAACAAACCCTTGACAATTAGCAACGGGAGCCGCTAGCTTGATCTTACAGTACCGTGTCCATGAGTGCTAAGGCTTCTTCAAGGCGCTTTTTGGGGCAGGCGATGTTCATGCGCAGGAAATTCTCTCCACTTCGTCCATATTCGCCGCCGGCAGTCAGATAAACTCCGGTTTCGGACTTAAGCTTTTTTTCGAGCTCCGCTCCGCTCATGCCGGTACCTGATACATCAATCCAAAGAAGATAAGTGGCCTCGGAAGGAATGAGCTTAAGAGAAGGATGCTTTTGGGTAAAAGCTTCCACAAGCTGCTTATTCTCGAAAATATAATATCTAAGTTCGTTAAGCCAATCTTCACCTTCATTAAAAGCCGCAATAGTCACGGGAACGGCAAAACTGTTGGGTTCGGCGACTTCATCTGTATTAAGGGCACGCCATATTTTTTTCCTAAGCTCCGGGTTCGGAATAGATACGGCTGCTGTCTGCATACCTGCAATATTGAAGGTCTTGGTAGGGGCGATTGCGGTAATGCTTATATTCTTACAGGTTTCGGAAGCTGTGGCAAAAGGTATATATTCCTTATCGGGAGCAGTAAGGTCGCAGTGAATCTCGTCGGACAGAACGGTGACTCCGTGCTTTGCACAGAGGTCCCCTACTTTAGCGAGCTCTTCTTTGGACCAGATCCTACCGACAGGGTTATGCGGATTGCAGAAGATAAGAAGCTTTGTTTTTTCATCTGAGAGAGCTTCCTCAAGATTTTCATAGTCTATCTTATAAATATCACGCGATACTAAATCCAAATCCTTGATGCTAAGGTTATCTCCGCCGAGAAGGCGTTTATTGTAAATTAGCGGCACTTCGCAAACGTTGCAACTGTTATTTATAATGCTGTTGAAAAAGATATTGTAAACCGGGGTAAGGATCACCACATTATCGCCGGGAGTTGTAAGCTTGCGGACTGTGCTTGAAATAGCGGGGACAACACCGGTACAAAAAACAAGCCAGTCTTTTTCCATTTTAAAGTTATGGCGTCTGTCCCACCAGGAGATATAAGATTCATACCATTCATCGGGAATAATATTGTATCCGAAGATTCCGTGGGAAGTCCTTTCTTCAATGGCTTTTTTGATGGCGGGAGCTGTCTCGAAGTCCATATCCGCTACCCAAAGAGGGTATTTTGCTCCGTCACAATCATCCCATTTTAAAGAAGAGGTTCCTCTGCGCTGCGTCATTTTGTCAAAATTGTACTTGTATTCCATTTTATTCTCTCTATAAAACAAATTAATCAAAAACCTCTTCAGCGTCTGAAGAGGTTTAAGAAATCTAAGGGTTTGTAATCAATCATAAACCGGGTGGTCGGAATGTTTATCGATCGCGTCGCAGATAATCTTGGTAGCGGAAGGATCGATCTTGTCTTTTTCGATGATGAGCTCTCCTATGTGCTCTGCCTTAATGGTTCCGCTCTTCGGATTGAGTACGCTGATAACATCGCCCGTAATCTCGGCATTAACATTAGAGTACTCAAAAGCAAGATTTGTATTAAAGAGCTTACAATCCTTCATCACAAGGTTATCAACATAACACATACCCTGCAAGCTCTCAATCACGCAGTTTACCAAAGTAAGGTTTTTAGCGTTCCATCCTAAGTATTCACCTGTAATGAACGAGTCGTAGACTGTAACGTTCTCGGTATTCCAAAAGGCATCCTTAGAGATAAGATGGGAATTGCGGATCGTCATATTCTTTACACCGTCGAAGCTATAGTTTCCGTCCAGAGTAAGGTTATCAATCTCCATATTGGAGCAGTTCATAGCAAAATAATCGCCTTTGACGGTAATGTCTTTAATCTTTACATCATTGCAAGACCAAAGGGTCTCCTGTGCATGGGTAAAGGCAATGTTTTCCAAAGTCAGGTTATCGCAACGCCTGAATCCCTTGGGAGCCTGGTATACGGTGTTTTTGACCTCGATATTTTTTGTGTACCAAATGCCGGCTCTGGCCATATCAAAAAAAGTACATCTGTCTGCCTTTATATTGTTACAGTACCAAAGAGGGTACTTCCAACGGAAAAGGCATTCGTTGATTTCTATATTTGAACTTTCTTTTAAGGGGCTTTCGCCATTGTCAAAAACGCACTCGGTTATGTGTAGGTCATTTGAATTAAAAAGGGCTCTTTCTCCGAAAAGATTCTCCCTGGTAACGTTTTGCATGGGATTTCCTCCGTAACATTCAATAGTCGAATTAATTATATCTGATTTTATAAGGAAATAATATTAAAATAAGATAAATTTTTTGTATAGAAAAAATGATAAAGTAAATTTAACTAAAAAATAAGTTAAAAATTGTTGGAATTTAGTATATCGTCATCTTATGGATGGCGATATATTTGTTTTATGGAATTATTACGGACTTTCCAATAAATAAAAAGAATTACAGGTATATCGCCCGGAGGATTATTTGATGAATATAACATATAATGAGAAAAACAGAAGCTTCAAACTTGATACGGAGAATACATCTTACTGTATAGCAATCTGCGATGAAGAGGGGTTCATCGGACATGCATACTATGGAACAAAGCTGGAGGAAGAGCCTCTTTATCTGATGAGAACAGCGGAGCCTCCTTTTGTTCCATCGAAGAATAACAGAGACAGAGGCTCCTTTATGGATACATTTCCCTGCGAATTTCCCGGAAACGGGCTGGGGGACTACAGAGAGGGAGCTATCGAGATCATTGACGCCGAGGGACACAGAGCGGTTAATTTTACCTACGACGATTTCAGGATCTATGACGGCAAGGACAAGATAGACGGACTTCCGCAGACATTTGAAAATGTGGGATCGCTTGACGGTAAAAGCGGTGCAAAGGCAAAGAGCCTTGAAATATATGCATCGGACAAAACCCTTAGCTTAAAGGCAGTTTTAAAATATACCATATTTGAAGACAGCGATGCGCTTATAAGAAGCGTAAAGATAGTAAACGAATCGGGTAAGGATATTTTTCTTACCAAGGTGATGAGTGCTTCTCTTGATATGGACAGCGAGAACTTTGAACTCCTTACTTTGCACGGATCCTGGGCAAGAGAGCGCCAGATGGACTTTAGGCCCATCGGTTATGGAAAGACGAGCGTAGGCTCGGTCAAGGGAGAATCTTCCCATCAGGAGCATCCCTTTATGGCGCTTGTTGAGAGCGGCGCAACACAGGAATCCGGAAGGGTTTATGGATTCAGCTTTATATACTCCGGAAATTTCCTTGCTCAGGTTGAAAAGAGCCAGTTTGATTCCGTAAGGGCGCTGATGGGGATCAGTCCGATAGGCTTTAAGTGGGAACTTAAGGCGGGGGAGAGCTTCCAGACGCCTGAGGTGGCTATGGTTTATTCAGACGGCGGACTCGGAAAAATGAGCCGTACTTACCATGATCTTTACAGAAATCATTTGATCCGCAGCCCTTATAAGGACAAGGAAAGACCGATACTTATCAACAACTGGGAAGCTACATATTTTGATTTTAATACGGAAAAGCTTCTTGATATTGCTAGGGAAGCCAAGAAGTCCGGCATAGAGATGCTGGTAATGGACGACGGTTGGTTTGGCGTAAGAAACGATGACAATACATCCTTAGGTGACTGGAATGTCAACGAGAAAAAACTTCCCGGAGGTCTTAAGCACCTTGTGGATGAAGTAAACAAGATCGGCCTTAAGTTTGGTATCTGGATGGAGCCGGAGATGATATCACCGGATTCGGACCTTTACAGAGCTCATCCCGACTGGGCCTTTGCTGTTCCCGGAAGAGCAGGAACAAGGTCAAGGAATCAGTATGTTTTAGACCTTACGAGACCGGAAGTACTTGAACATACCTGGAACAGTATAAAAACTGTCCTTTCTTCAGCAAATATCGAGTATCTTAAGTGGGATATGAACAGACAACTCACAGACCTTGGAAGCTTAGGACTTGATAAGGAAAATCAGGGAGAGATATTCCACAGATTTGTCCTTGCGGTATATGAACTGCAGGAAAGGCTTGTAAACGAGTTCCCGAATCTGCTTCTAGAAAACTGCTCCGGAGGCGGCGCAAGATTTGACGCGGGAATGCTGTACTACGGACCGCAGATCTGGTGCTCTGACGATACGGATGCTATAGAGAGACTTTCGATACAGGAAGGAACGGCTCTTATTTATCCTCTTTCGAGTATGGGCGCCCATGTATCCGATTGCCCGAACCATACGGTAGGAAGAGTGACTCCGTTTGAGACAAGAGGGCATGTAGCTCTTGCGGGAACCTTTGGTTACGAACTTGATATTACAAAGATCCCGGAAGAGGATAGGAACATGATTCCCGAGCAGACTGCCATGTACCACAAGTACCACAGCCTTGTACGCAGCGGCGATTATTACCGTATAGCTTCCTACAGAGAGAACAGATATTACGATTGCTATGGCGTTGTAAGTAAGGATAAGTCGGAAGCCCTCTTTACTTTTGTGCAGGTTGTTGGCCGCCCCAATTACCACAGCAGACTGATACGACTTGCAGGCCTTAAACCGGATGCAAAGTACCGAATCGAGGGAGAGGAGACTGAGCTTCTCGGAAAGACTATTATGGAGGCGGGAATCCTTGTTTCTAACCTTTGGGGAGATTACAGGTCAAAGCTTATTCATTTAACAGAGGTGGTTTAATGGCAAAGAGTGTTAAGCTTGCAGATATAGCTAAAGAGATGGGGGTCAGTGTTGTTACGGTTTCCAAAGCCCTTTCGGGACAAAAGGGTGTCAGCGAGAGCATGCGGGAAAGGATAATCGCAAGGGCTGATGAACTTGGATATGTACAACCCTCCGCGGCTAAAAAGCAGGAAAAAAGCGTAAGCTACAATTTAGGCGTTCTTATCGGAGAGGGATATCTCGGAGATTACTCCTTCTATCTACAGATGTACCAGCAGGTGGCAAGGAGCGCTGTTGAAAGAGGCTGTTTTTCAATACTGGAAGTGGTAAGCGAGCTGATGGAAGGCGGGATGATCCTTCCCAAGATAATAAGTGAGAACAAAGCCGATGGAGTAGTTGTTATCGGGGCTTTAAGTGAGAAGTATTTAAATCTTCTTTTAAAGGAATCTGCCGTACCGGTCATCTTTATGGATTTTTCCGACAAAAAGAGAGCTACTGACTGCGTAATATCAGACAGTTTCTTCGGCGGATATCATATGACCAATTATCTTATAGATATGGGACACACAAGGATCGCTTATGTCGGAACGGTAGGCGTTACGGGTTCTATCACGGACAGGTATCTCGGATATATGAAGGCTCTTTTGGAGCGCGGGATCCCTTTTAGGGAGGACTGGGTGATCGGCGACCGTAAATCCGCAAGCGGAACCATAGGCGGGGATGATTATCTAAAGCTTCCCAAGGATATGCCGACAGCCTTTTTTTGCAACTGTGACTTGACGGCAGGAATACTTATAAACAAGCTGGAAAAGGAAGGCTTTAGAGTGCCGGAGGATATTTCCGTTGCCGGATATGACGATTACGTATACCCGGGGCTTTGCGATACGGACATTACGACCTATGCAGTTGATATTTCCGAGATGGCAGCGCAGACAGTCAACGTTCTTATTAAAAAGATATCGGGAGCCTCCTACCGTAAGGGCATTCACGTCGTTGAGGGAAGCCTTGTTGTAAAGAACAGTGTAAAGAAGCGCAGATAGCGGCTAACGGTGAAAGAAATTTTTTAATAAGCTAAAATTAGCCGATATATTAGTTAAAATTAAGTAAGAATATATAAAATATTGTTTTAAATTTAAGCAATATTACGATTGTTTATATTTTTACTTAAAAGTATATTAAACCTATAACAAAGGTCTGCCCACCGGGAGACCGGATGAAACTAAGTATAATCAATTAACCTATTTAGCAAAAGGAGATCAAAATGAGCGAAATTAAGATGATTGCACCCGCAGTACCCAATGTTCCCTGGCAGGATAAGCCCGCTGACCTTAAGCCCGGCGCACCTATCTGGAGATACACCGAGAATCCTATTATCAATCGTAACCCCATTGAGGGCGTTGCGCGTATCTTTAACAGCGCAGTAGTACCTTACGAAGGAGCTTTCGTAGGAGTATTCCGCGGAGAACAGACAAACGGCATTTCCTTTATCTACTTCGGAAGAAGTAAAGACGGTATTCACTGGGATTTTGAAAAGGACAAGATCCGTTTCAAGGACGAGAACGGCGAAGACTTTATGCCTAAGTATGCATACGATCCCAGACTTGTAAAAGTTGAAGATACATATTATGCTATTTGGTGTCAGGACTTTTACGGAGCATCTATCGGTATGGCAAAGACCACCGATTTCAAGACCTGGACCAAGATGGAGTGCCCTTTCATTCCTTTCAACAGAAATGCGGTACTCTTCCCCAGAAAGATAAACGGTATGTACAAGATGCTCAGCCGTCCTTCAGACTCCGGTCACACACCTTTCGGAGATATCTTTATTTCCGAGAGCCCCGATCTCGAGTACTGGGGACATCACAGACACGTTATGGGACGCAACGGCTTCTGGTGGGAGTCTCTTAAGATCGGCGGCGGCGCTGCTCCTATCGAGACAAGCGAAGGCTGGCTTATCTTCTACCACGGCGTAAGCGGAACCTGCAACGGATATGTATATTCCATCGGAGGAGCAATCCTTGACCTTGAGGAGCCTTCAAAGGTTCTTTACAGATGCGAGAACTTCCTTCTTACTCCCGAAGAGTGGTATGAGGAAAGAGGATTCGTTCCCAATGTTTGCTTCCCTTGCGCTACTGTTCACGATCCCGAGAGCGGAAAGATCGCTCTTTACTACGGATGCGCTGACAGCTACGTAGGTGTGGCATTCTGCTACTTTGACGAAATTGTACAGTACATTAAGGATCATTCCAACACAGATTGGAACGATACAGACCTCGGAAAGTGCTAATCTTTTAACCTTTCCGTTTAAAGAAAGGCAGGGTAAATATGAATCTTGAAATTCTGGCTAAAGAAATGAAAAGTCATTTGCTCGAAACGATCATTCCCTTTTGGAAGGGACTGAGGGACGACAAGTACGGCGGATATTACGGATGGCTTTCGTACGATCTTGAACTAAATATGAAGGCAGAAAAAGGATGCATATTGAACAGCCGCATCACCTGGTTTTTCAGCAATGTTTTGCTCCTTTACAAGAAGGGACTTATAACCGACGGTGACTTTATAAAGTACGGTTATACCGCTCTTGATATAAAGGATGAAGCCAAGCATGCCTACAATTTCCTTGTAAGTAAATGTGTTGACAAAAAACACGGCGGAGTATTCTGGTCGGTTAATTATGACGGTACTCCCGCCGATACCACTAAGCATTGCTATAACCAGGCGTTTTGCATATACGCCCTTGCCTCTTATTATGATGCCATCGGCGACAGGCAGGCTCTCGAACTTGCCAAGAGACTTGTGGGTATCATCGAGGAGCATTTTACTGATGATATTGGCTATCTTGAGGCTAAGACTGTAGATTTTGAGCCCGAATCAAATGAGAAGCTTTCGGAAAACGGCGTTATGGCAGATAAAACCATGAACACCCTTTTGCACGTATTCGAGGCGTACAGCGAGCTTTACAGAGTGTCAAAGGATTCATACGTAGGTGAGAGGCTTGCCTGGATAATGGATACTTTTGCCGACAAGATCTACAATCCCGCTCTTCACAGACAGGAAGTTTTCTTCGATGCAAATTACAATTCCATAATCGACCTTCACTCATACGGTCATGATATTGAGACTGCATGGCTTATGGACAGAGGCGTCAAGATCCTCGGAGACAAGAAGTACGAGGAGAAGATGTATCCCATCACAAAAGACCTTACGGAGAACATCTATAAGGTTGCCTTTGACGGAAGAAGCCTTGCGAACGAATGCGATAAGGGCGTAGTCAATGAGTGGAGAATCTGGTGGGTACAGGCTGAGGCTGTTCTCGGCTTTGTAAACGGATATCTGGCTGACAACTCGAAGGGTAAATACCTGGACGCAGCTGTAAAAGAGTGGGAATTCATCAAGGAATATGTCTGGGATAAGCGAGGCGGAAGCGAGTGGTTTTCACAGGTAGATAAAAACGGTACGCCGGATCCTAAAAAGCCTATTGTTGAGCCATGGAAATGCCCTTACCACAATGGACGTATGTGCCTTGAAGTAATGAAGAGAGCTGCCGGAATTGAAGTTTAAATTGCTGATATTGAAGCTTGGAACGGACTTATACTTATTAGATTAACACAGGGTTAATTTGGAGAAACTATTATGGTTCACGAAAAGTACTATGAACTGCAAAAGAAGGTAGATGAACTTACCTCAAGAAAGAATAAAAAGACGGACTTTTATAACGGAATCTACGACAGATACGAGTACCCCGTGCTTACGAGGGAGATGATCCCCGTGACATGGATGTACGACATAAACAAGGATACCAATCCCTTCTTTATGGAGAGACTGGGAGTAAATGCAACATTTAACTCCGGTGCGATCTACCTTAACGGAAAGTATTATCTTGTTGCGAGAGTAGAGGGAAACGATCGAAAGTCTTTCTTCGCTGTTGCCGAGTCGGATAACGGTGTGGACGGATTTAAGTTCTGGGACTATCCCATCCTTCTTCCCGATACCTGCAAGGATGAAACCAATGTCTACGATATGAGGATCACACAGCACGAGGACGGCTATATCTACGGCGTATTCTGCTCAGAGAGTAAGGACACTTCCGTAAACGATCTTTCAGCCGCTACTGCTGCCGCAGGAATCGTTCGTACTAAGGACTTAAAGACATGGGAGAGACTTGACAATCTCAAGACTCTTCGCTCCCCTCAGCAGAGAAATGTTGTGCTCCATCCCGAGTTTGTTAACGGAAAGTACGCTTTCTATACCCGCCCTATGGATGATTTCATAGAGACGGGAAGTGGCGGAGGAGTTGGCTTCGGACTTTGCGACGATATTACCCACGCTGTTATCGACGAAGAGAAGATGACCTCTCTTCGCAAGTACCATACTATCACAGAGGCCAAAAACGGCGCGGGCGCTGTTCCGATAAAGACTGAGAAGGGCTGGATCCATATCGCCCACGGCGTCAGAAATACCGCAGCGGGACTTAGATATGTCATTTATGCATTTGCCACCGATCTTAAGGATCCATCAAAGGTTATCGCGGAGCCTTCAGGAATGCTTATAGGACCCAGAGGCGGCGAAAGAGTCGGAGATGTGTCAAACGTAGTATTTACAAACGGCGCTATTGTGAACGACAAAAATGAGGTGTTTATCTACTACGCTTCGTCGGATACAAGGCTGCATGTGGCTACGACTACCATCGACAAGCTGGTGGATTATGTATTTAATACGCCCAAAGATCCGGGAAGAAGCGTGGAGTGCGTAGCCCAGAGGTGCGACCTGATCCGCAAGAACTTGGAGCTTCTAAATCGATAGCGATAAATGCATTTGACATTAGTAACTGCCGGGTTTAACATATGAGTACAAAAAGGTGATTATGTGATCTACTTCTATAGTGCTCACATACAAAAAACCCAGGGTTGCCGCCCTGGGTTTTTTGTCTCTATAAAGAGATAATGGTTCTACCGCTAGTCCTCTTCGTCGAACCATCTGCAAATAATGTAAGCAACAATACTTGCAGTTACGGAGAGAATAAAGGTGATTATGTATTCTATAGTACTCACCTCCTCCCTACCGGAAAGAGTCGCGGTTTATCCATTCTAATACAAAAAGTAATATTATTCAAATAGTAAAAAAGGAAAACAAGTATGAACGAGGGAATAAAAATAATATCTCCAAAACAGAGCGAGATTATATACAGCGGCAGGATTGATTTTACCGACCCAGAGGCGCCGGTTTTGGTCTACGCCGCCAGTTTTTTTAAGGTTAGATTTACCGGCAAGACCTGCCGCCTTATTTTTGAGAACAGGAAAGCCTGGGCGGAGAATTCTCTGGGAATCATCCTTGACGGAGTACAGGGAAAGCTGATCCTTAAGGACTCCGGAAAGGTAACTTACGATATATCCGAAACTATCCGTACTGAGGACGGAAAGCTTTTCCCGGAGGATGATTTCTTTAAGAGTCTTTCCGAAGGGGAGCACGAGCTTACAGTCTTTAAACGCCAGGACGGCGGGCAGCATTATGTTATTTTCTACGGTCTTGAGATCGAAGAGGGGGCGAAGGTTACTAAGCCTGCGCCGCTTCCGGAGAGAAAGATAGAGGTTATAGGAGACAGCGTATCCTGCGGGGAAGTTTGCGAAGCAATGGACTGCGTAGCTTCTTCCGACCCTGAGAACAACGAAGGAAGATACAACAACAGCTACTACTCCTACTCTTGGCAGGTGGCAAGAAATCTGAATATGGAGCTTCACGATACCTCCCAGGGCGGAATCTCGCTTCTCGATAAGACCGGTTGGTTTAACGGACCCGAAGATTTCAGAGGCGTAGAGTCCTGTTATGATAAGCTTAAGTACAATCCGCCTCTCGGAGAGAGTAGCTGGGACTATAAGCTTTGGAAACCGGACCTTGTAATCCTTGCCTTCGGACAAAACGACGCGAATCCGAAGGACATTATGAAAGAAGAATACGACGGCGAGGCGGCTAACCATTGGAGAGCTGAATACGAGGCATTTATTAAAAAACTTCGCACATACTATCCCGGGGTTACCATAGTCTGCATCACAACACTTCTGATGCACGATCCCGCCTGGGACAGAGCGATTGACGAGGTTGTTGAAAAGATTAATAAAAAAGATGCGCAGGCAAAAGAAAAGCCATCAGGAGGCCTCTACCACTTTATGTTTAAGAGAAACGGAGCCGCAACTCCGGGACACCCGAGGATTCCGGAGCATAATGAAATGGCTGAAGAGTTATCTTCATTTATTCAAGGTATACTGTCCTAGTGACGGCGCCTAGCCTTGACAGGTTCGTTCACTCACACGCCTCTCGGCTCAAAGCGCTCCGGTAGCGGTACTAAACTCATGCTGCGTTATCACTTGCATTCGTTAAGTGCCAACGTCGCTACATGGTTCGTTCACGAGCCTATCAACGCTCTCGCCTGTTACGAGAGAGAAAAGGAAAATAATATGAATATAGATTACGAATCAGGAATTAAGAATATAGGAAATACGAGAAGGCTTAAGGACGCTTTCGCTCGCGCGGAAAAAGGGGAGGCACTTACTATAGCTTTCCTCGGAGGGTCGATCACCCAGGGAAGTCTTGCGAGCGAACCTTCCAAATGCTACGCAGCGAGAGTTTTTGCATGGTGGGAAGAGACTTTTCCTAAGGCAAAGCTTACATTTATCAATGCCGGCATCGGCGCTACGGACTCTCAGTTTGGATGCGCGAGAGCGGCTGAGGATGTCCTTTCCTACAAACCCGATGTTATAAGCGTTGAGTATGCCGTAAACGATATGAGTACAGCGCATTTTATGGAGACCTACGAGGGAGTTGTAAGAAAACTCCTCTCGGCTGATAACTCTCCCGCAGTTTACACTTTTTACAATGTCTGCTACGACAACGGATCCAGCGCAGAGCTGATGCATTCAAAGATAGCAAGGCACTATAATATCCCCGCTTTTTCGATGCAGAGCACAATCTATCCCCTCCTTTTAGCGGGAGAAATCGAAAACAGGGAGATTACCCCCGACGACCTTCATCCCAATGACAGAGGTCATGAGATGGTTGCAAGCGTCATCACATACGGACTTGACAAGATAAGAAAAGGTGAGTTTTCCAAGGAAAAGGAGCCTGAACGCCTCGAAGGGGCAAAGCTCCCCGCACCTCTTACGGCCAATGCTTACGAGGATTCCGTAAGATACAGAAATAAAAATGCGGATGTAGTTTCATGCGAAGGATGGGAGGTTGATGAGGCTCCCCAAGACCACATTACGGATATATTTAAAAACGGCTGGACGGCTACGAAGAAAGGTGCAAAGATTTCCTTTAAGGTTAAAGGAAGCTGCATCGGGGTTCAGTACAGAAGGACGATCAAGCTTCCCGCACCTGTTGCTGTAGCTAAGGTTGACGGAGAAGTAAAGGCTACTCTAAATGCAAACTTTGACGAAACCTGGGGTGACAAGCTTTGCCTTGATACTCTTTTGGACCACGGAGATGCCGGAGAGCATATTGTTGAGATAGAGATTGTAGATGCTCCCGAAAAGAGCGAGCTTCCTTTTTATCTTGTAAGCGTCATAGCCTCCGGAAACCCTAAGCCTCTTTATTTAAAGCCCGCTTTTGCCCATACTATCTGGGGAGGAGAGAGACTTCGCACGGACTACGGATATGATGAGCCCGGGGATGATATCGGCGAATGCTGGGGAATCTCCGCGCATAAAAACGGAGAGGGTATAATCGCCTGCGGACAGTTCGCGGGTATGAAACTCAGTGAGCTTTGGGAAAGCCACCCGGAGCTTTTCGGAAACAAGGCGCCTGACGGAAGCAGAAAGCTTCCCTACGACAGATTCCCACTTCTTACAAAGATCATCGACGCAAAAGCGGACCTTAGTATACAGGTTCATCCCGATGATGAGTACGCTAAGGTAAATGAAAACGGCTCTTTCGGTAAGACAGAGTGCTGGTATGTTCTTGACTGCCCTGAGGGCGGAAGCCTTGTAATCGGCCATAACGCTAAGGATAAGGCCGAGCTTGAAGATATGATCCGCGGCGGTAAGTGGGATAAATTTATCCGCGAAGTACCGGTTAAAAAGGGAGATTTCATCCAGATTGATCCCGGTACCGTACACGCCATAAAGGGCGGAATACTCCTTCTTGAGACTCAGCAAAACAGCGATATTACCTACAGAGTTTACGATTACGACAGACTTCAGAACGGTAAGCCCCGTGAGCTTCATATAGACAAGAGCATTGATGTTATAACTGTACCCGCAAAGAGCGCCGATGAGGCTGTGGTAAACTTTGCCGAGGCCCCGGTTAACGCCGTTACGCAGATGTACTCCTGCAAGTATTACACCGTTTCAAAGGTAAATGTTGACGGATGCGTAGAGTACGAAAACAGGGCTCCTTTCCTTTGCGTAAGCGTACTTGAAGGCGACGGGGAAATAAGCGGCTTTAAGGTTAATAAGGGAAATCATCTTATCCTTCCTTCGGGCTGGGCAAAAGTTTTGTTTTCGGGTAAAATGGAGCTTATCATTTCCCATGTGTAAGGAAAGATATACTAACCAAAGGTGATTACAAGAGCAGATTATGAGAGAGACTATACTTAGATACAATAAACCCGCAAAGGACTTTAACGAGGCGCTTCCTATAGGAAACGGACGCATCGGCGGGATGATCTACGGCGGAACTGACCGTGACCTTATTGGATTAAACGAGGATTCAATCTGGTCCGGCGGACTTAGAAACAGAAACAATCCCGATTCCAAAGAGGGCCTTAAAGAAGTCAGAAGACTCCTTTTTGAGGGAGATATTCCGGCAGCGGAAAAGCTTGCCTTCGAGACCATGGCAGCAGTCCCCCAAAACAGCAGGCATTATATGCCCTTAGGGGATCTGCAGATTGAGTTCCCGGGGGCAGTTGAAACCGGTACTTTCGGCAAATTCGGAGTAGAGGAAAAGAAGGAGAAAGAGGAAGACTGCTCTTTATACGAAAGGATACTTGACCTTGAAGAGGCGGTAGCTTCGGTCTCCTACGAAAGAGGGGGAGTCAGCTTCAAGAGGGAGTATTATGTATCTGCTCCAAAGAATGCGCTCTTTGTTCATATTACAGCGTCTAAGCCCGGAATGGTAAGCTTTAAGTCCGGCGTAGACGGAAGAGACGATTATTACGACGATAACAGACCTATAGCCGAAAATATGATCGTTTATACAGGCGGCGCGGGAAGCGGCGACGGAATAACCTTTGGTGCTATTCTTGCGGGATCTTGTAAAGGCGGAAAGGTATATACAAGAGGGGATAAAATCCTCTGCGAAGGAGCGGACGAAGCGACTCTTGTTTTAACCGTTCGTACAGACTTTTATCTAAAAAAAGGCACTGCAGGTGAAACGGACGCTTCATGCGCTGCTTCAGGGAGCGTAAAAGACAGGCTCACAGAGAAAGCCATAGAGGATGCCAAAGAAGCTTTGGCGGCTTCTTATGAAGAGGCGAAAGCGGAGCATATCAGGGACTATAAGTCTTACTTTGACAGAGTTGAGTTTTGCCTAAAAGATAACAGCCTCGGTGCCCGCAATCTTACTACAGACGAGAGAATAAAAAGACTTGGGGAAGAAGATACGGACGATAACAAGCTGATGGAGCTCTACTTTAACTTCGGAAGATACCTCATGATCTCGGGAAGCCGCCCGGGAAGTCAGCCTCTTAATCTCCAGGGAATCTGGAACAAGGATATGTGGCCTGCCTGGGGCAGTAAGTACACCGTAAATATCAATGCGCAGATGAACTACTGGCCCGCGGAGAGCTGTAATCTGTCCGAATGTCACGAGCCTCTTTTTGACCTTTTGGAAAGAGTTTCGGTAAACGGGCGAAGGACAGCCGAGGAGATGTACGGGGTAAAGAGAGGGTATGTCTGCCACCATAACACAGACATCTGGGGGGATACGGCGCCCCAGGATAAGTGGATCCCGGCTACTATCTGGCCAAGCGGAGGAGCCTGGCTTGCACTTCATGTGTTTACACACTACGAGTACACAAGGGATATAGAGTTTTTAAAAGAAAAATATCATCTTTTAAAGGGTGCAGCAGAGTTTTTCTGCGATTATCTGATAGCGGATGGCGAGGGAAGACTTGTAACGTGTCCTTCTGTATCGCCGGAAAATACCTATATGACGGAAAAGGGAGTAAAGGGATGCCTTTGCATCGGACCATCTATGGATTCCCAGATAATAACCGTCCTTTTTAAAGATGTTCAAATGGCAGTATCAGAGTTATCGAAAGCCATGAATAACGGTGAGATAGAGGACTTTGATATCAAAAAGGAAGAGGCTTTTGCGGATGAGCTGAGCAGAATCCTTGAAAAAATCCCTCATCCGGAGGTGGGAAAATACGGTCAGATAAAGGAATGGGCCGTTGACTACGATGAGGTGGAGATAGGCCACAGACATATTTCACAGCTTTTTGCGCTCTATCCCGCGGACCTTATAACCCCGGGCAAGACCCCGGAATTATCGAAGGCAGCAAGGGCAACCTTGGACAGAAGACTTTCCCACGGAGGCGGACATACAGGCTGGAGCAGAGCCTGGATAACGAATATGTGGGCAAGACTCTACGATTCCGAGAAGGTATACGAGAATCTTAAAAAGCTCCTTGGAAACTCAACAAATCCCAATATGTTTGACAACCATCCCCCCTTCCAGATAGATGGAAATTTCGGAGGAACGGCAGCTATAGCTGAAGCGCTGATGCAGTGCACGGACGGTGAGCTAAAGCTTCTTCCGGCCCTCCCGGAAAAATGGAGCGAGGGAAGTGTTAAGGGACTTAAGGCCAAGGGAGATATAACGGCAGACCTTAGCTGGAAGGACGGAAATCTTACCGAAGCCTATCTTTTAAGCGGAAAAGATACTGAGGTAAATGTAAAGATCGGGGGTAACGTCAAAAAGATATCCCTGAGAGCGGGAGAAAAAGTAAAAATACAGTAGATTATTGGAACTTAATCTGATATAATAGCGATTTGGGACGTTGCAGTGCTAAAGTGTCACGCGACAAACCTTGAAAATACGCTATTTTACCCGAAGGGAGTTACTAAAATGTTAAAGCAGGTTTCAATATATGCAGAAAATACCAAGGGAAAGATGCTCGAGATCACAAGCATCCTTGCTAAGGAAAATATCAATATCTTAGGATCGGTTACCAATGATTCCGCAGAATACGGTATCGTCAGAATGGTAGTAAGCGACCCTAATAAAGCTGTGGAGGTTCTTAAAAATGCGGGAATCATCTGCAAGCTTACGGATGTTATCGGAGTCGAGGTTAAGGACGAGGTCGGAAATTTAAACCGTCTCCTTGAAGCTCTTAACGATTCAAACATCAACGTAAATTACCTCTATCTTTCATACAACCGTGAGTCCGGATGCCCTATTATGATAATGCATACCGGAGATGCCAAGGAAGTTGAAAACAGCCTCAGAAGTAAGGGCTTTTCCCTTTGCTGAGGGTAAATTAAATGGTATAATAAAACTGTTCGATAGGAATATCGGGCAGTTTTTCTTTTTTCGGATTTTCATTAAGTACCAGCAGTTAGTAATGTATTAAAACCGAGGAGAGCCTGCAAATGAATTCAAAGATCGATCTTTCGGGAAAATGGAGTTTTTGCCTTGACGGCGAAAAAAGAGGTCTTGCGGAGCATTTTGAAAACAAGAGCTTTGAGGATACAATCAACCTTCCTTCCACTACCGCTTACGCAAAAAAAGGAGAGCCAAACAGAGCAAGAGAAACGTATTTCCTTACCGAATGCTATAAATTTGAAGGGTATTCCTGGTATAAGAGAAGCGTTAGCCTACCCGCAACCGGCAAAAAGGAGCTTAAGGATAAGCATTTTTTCCTTACCCTCGAAAGAACGAGGATCTCACACGTCTGGGTTGACGGAAAGTACGCAGGAAGCAGGGACAGCTTTATCGCTAAGCATATCTACGATCTTACGGGGCTTATAGAGGATACGAGCTTTGAGATAACCGTAATGGTATCAAACGTAGATTATAAAGCTCCCGGCGGCCATATGACAAGTCAGGATACCCAGACAAACTGGAACGGAATCTTGGGAGAGATTTCTCTCAGTGTTTGCGATACTGCAACCATCGGTTACGCATCGTCTGCCTGCGATTTTGAAAACAAAAAGGCACTTCTTAATCTCGAAGTGCTGGGATTTGAAAAGCTTTCGGCAAAGATAAAGATTTCCGCGGACCAATGCATACTTAAAAAGAGCCTTTTAAAAGTCGACTCCGACTGCAGTATCTTTAAGGAGAGAGCAGATAAGCAGCAGGCGGAAGCTACGGATATGGAAATCCTTGAAAAGTATCTTGATATCGAAAAGGATGCGATACCCGTAAGGGAAAAAGAGGTAAAGATCAAAAAGGGTGAAAACAGATTGTCTCTGGATATAGACCTCCCCGAAGATGTAAAAGAGTGGGATGAGGAAGAGCCCTATGTATATCGTATAAATGTTGTACTTTTAGGAGAGGACCGGGCAAAGCTCTCGGAAAAAACGCTCTGGTTCGGATACAGGATTTTTAAGGCAGCGGGAGATAAGTTCACGATAAACGGACGTAAGACTTTCTTAAGGGGCAGACATCAGGGGATGCTTTTCCCTCTTTCGGGATTTGCGCCTATGAATGTAACGGGCTGGCTTAAGGATTTTAAGATCGCAAAGGATTTTGGATTAAACCATGAAAGATGCCATACCTGTACCCCTCCCGAAGCGGCTTTTATCGCTGCGGACCTGCTGGGAATATATCTTCAGCCGGAAATCCCTTTTTGGGGTACCTGGAAGGGGGAAAAGGACGAGGGGTATGCCGAAAGTAAAGAGGCGCAGGATTTCCTTAAGGAAGAAGGCTTTAATATTTTAAAGGAATTTGCCGGACATCCAAGCTTTGTAATGATGTCTATGGGCAATGAGCTTTGGGGAGATAAGGAGTCTCTTGGAAAGCTCATTGGCGGGTATAAGGCTATCCGCCCGGACATAATGTATACGCAAGGATCCAACAATTTCCAATGGGTACCATGCATTTTGCCGGAGGACGATTTCTTTTCCGGGGTGCGCTTTTCGGTTGACAGACAGATAAGGGGGTCCTATGCGATGTGCGACGCACCTCTCGGAAGGATACAAAAGTCAAAACCTTCCACGGACTGGAACTATGATGAGGCTATTAATCCTTCGGGTTCTACAAAAGCCTTCGGAGCAAAAAGCGGAGAAATCGAGATCCAGTACGGCACGGGAGTAAAGAAGGTAAAGGCGGAAAGCAGCGAAGGGGAGCTTATCCCTAAGGTACCTGTTGTCAGCCACGAAATCGGACAGTATTTTATCTACCCCGATTACAGAGAGATCACACATTACACGGGAGTCCTTCAGGCGAGAAATCTTCAGGTATTTCAGGAGAGGTTAGAGGATAAGGGACTTTCGAAAAGAGCGGAAGGGTATTTTAAATCCTCGGGGGCTCTCGCAGTGGACTGCTATAAAAATGAGCTGGAGGCGGTCCTGCGAAGCGGGAATATGGCGGGATTTCAGATTCTCGATATTCAGGATTTTGCCGGACAGGGTACGGCTCTTGTGGGACCTTTGAATTCTCTGATGGAGAATAAAGGACTTATCTCATCCGAAGGCTGGAGAGAGTTTTGCTCCGGTGCTGTAATACTTGGCGAGTTTGCTTCATACGTGGTTACCGCAGGGGAGCAGTTTAAGCTTTCAACGAAGCTTTCCTATTTTAAAAAGAAGCCGCTTGGAAAGATAAAGGTTAAGGTCTTACTCGTAAATAAAGAAAAGGACAAGATAGTTTTTGAGGAAGATCTGGAATCCGATATCAAGGGAGAAACGGGATTATTTGATACCGGTTCAATAAAGATAAAGATTCCCGGAAGAGAAGATATCGCCTGCTACGAGCTTAATCTTATAGTCAGCGAAGGCAGGAAAATGATCTGTGAAAACCATTATACTCTTTGGGCATACAAAAAGGCGGAGAAGTTTAAGATAAGTACCGATGTCTATGTGGAAGAAGATGAAGGCGGACAGGAGATCAGTTTCCCCGTTACAGCCTCGGGGAAAGTAGCAATCACATCGGATATGGTGGAAACGGACGCTGCGGTGGACGCGGGTAAATCAGTCCTCTTTTACCTTACGCCGAATGAAAACAGAAGCCTTCCCGGAGCTTATTGCACGGACTTTTGGAATTACCCTATGTTTAAGAGCATTTCAGAGTCTATGAATAAGCCTATCCCCGTTGGAACACTGGGGCTTCTTATCGCGAAGGACCACCCGGCTTTTGCCGGATTTAAGTGCGAGGCGTATACAACGCCCCAGTGGTACGAGATTGTAGAGAGGAGCAGAGCAAGCCTACTTAACTGGCTTGGCTTCAGACCCCTTGCTACGGTTATAGACAACTGCGAGTCCAATGACAATCTGGGAATGATCTACGAGTTCCTTATAATGGACGGAAAGTCGGGACCTGCTCACGTCATAGTCTGCACCAGTCCTTTGGACAAGCTTACCGCGGAAGGATGCGCTCCCGCAGCGGCTTTGCAGAGGAGTCTTCTTGAGTATCTTGAAAGCGGCGAGACGACGGAGGCTCTTAAGACGAATATGCAACAGCTTAAAAGGCTTGCATATTAAGAATCTGCTTGCTGTAAACAAGTATTTTTATTATAATACCAATATATCTATCTTCCCCTATTTTAGGGGAAGATGTCTTATCTAAGGAGATTTTTGTATCGGAGTTTGATTTAGTACTTTTGGGATTTAACAAATAAACATTCGTCACAGCGAGGCTTTGGGCTTGGCCCGGAGATTAGGGAAAGAGAGCGGCCTGTGGGAAAATACATTTTTGATGATAGTAATCTAGATCTATTGGAACGAAGCTGTATACCTTATGCCATATTTCAACTTGTGGAAGGAAGAGTGACCCCTCTTCTGGTTTCTGACGGATTTTGCGATCTTTTCGATATAGACAGAGAGAGTGCTATCGATCAGATGACCAATCATACCTACGATGTGGACCATCCTGATGATGTGGCCAGGCTTGGCGAAGCGGGCCTTGCCTTTGCGAATGAAGGCAAGGACTATGACGTTGTTTACAGAACATCCTTCAAAAACGGATACAAGATCATACACTCCAGAGGTAAACATATCTATACTCCGAGCGGAGAGCGGCTTGCGGTAATCTGGTACATAGACGAGGGCATGTACCGGGATGAGAACAAGAGCGTCTTTGACCAGGCTGTTGAAAATACCGTTCGATCTACTGTTGATGTTTCCGGGCATAACTACGATTTCGTAACCGGACTTCCCGTTACAAACTATTTCTTTAAGGTGGCGGAATCTGCCAGAAGCAGGATTCTTGAAAGGGGCAATGACCCTGTTCTTCTCTATATTGACTTCAATGAGATGAGAAACTACAACATCAAATACGGATTTAGCGAAGGAGACAAGCTTCTTGTGGGCTTGGCTAAGATTTTGGTGTCTCATTTTTCGAATATCAATTGCTGCAGATTCGGAAGCGACAGATTTGTTGTTATCGCGGAGGATGTGAATCTTGAAAAGACTATAAATCGGATTTTCGAGGAGGCAAAGCATTTAAACGGCGGGAAAACCCTGACCTTAAGAATCGGTATCTATAAGCACAGTCAGGGTGATTATTCCATCGGAATCGCCTGCGACAGAGCTAAAATCGCGGCGGATATGACTAAAGACCGCTTTAAGTCCACATTTAATTACTACGACGAGAGTATGCTTGATGCGGCAAGGCAGAGGCAGTATGTGCTTGAGAATCTTGATACCGCTATAAGAAGAGGCTGGATCCAGGTTTATTACCAGCCCATCGTAAGGTCGGCAAACGGCCGCGTCAGCGATGAAGAGGCCCTGGCAAGGTGGATCGATCCCATAATGGGATTTATGTCTCCGGGACAGTTTATACCCGTTTTGGAGGATTCAAAGCAGATATATAAGCTTGATCTTTGTGTACTGGATCAGGTGCTTAAAAAGATCAAGACCATCGAGGAAAACCATCTGCATGTTGTGCCCTGCTCCATAAACATTTCGAGAAGCGACTTTGAGATGTGCGATATCGTTGAGGAGATAAGAAAGCGTGTGGACGATGCGGGAATCGGACGCGACAAGATCACTATCGAGATAACAGAAAGTACTGTAGCTACAAGTATAGAGTATGTTTCCCAGCAGGTTTCGCTCCTTCGGGACCTTGGCTTTGTAGTATGGCTTGACGATTACGGAAGCGGATACTCGTCTCCGGAGATTCTGCAGAGCATGCCCTTTGGAACGATCAAGCTGGATATGCAGTTTATGAGACAGTTTGACAAGTCCGAAAAGTGCAAGATCATCATAAGCGAGATAATCAATATGGCGCTTAACCTCGGACTTGAGACCGTTGTTGAGGGGGTGGAGACGGAAGCACAGGTGGAGTTTTTAAAGGAGGTCGGCGCTACAAAGCTTCAGGGATTTTATTTTAACAGGCCGATCCCACTCGAAGAGGTATTAAGGCGGTATGAGGTAGGAGCGCAGATAGGATTTGAGAATCCTTTGGAGTGCGAGTATTTCGAAGCTATCGGTAGAGTAAATCTCTACGATATTTCTTTAAGTACAGGGGATTATTCGGGAGAGGATGTTTACTTTAACTCCCTTCCTATGGCTATTTTCGAGGTGGATAATGACACCGCCGAGACGATCCGCTGTAATAAGGCCTGCAGAGCTGTTTTGAAGAAAGATTTTAAGGCTAAGGAATGCTGCGGTAAAAAGAAGCTCGTATTCAGGGATGATGCGCAGAGCAGGGAGTTTGTAAAAACTCTGATCAAGTGCGGGCAGACCGGTTATCAGATGATCGAAGACAAGAGGACACCGGACGACAAGATCGTTCATACCCTCTTTAAGAGGCTTGCAGTAAACCCTGTTACGGGAAAGAGGGCTGTTGCCGTTATATTCCTTGAGATCAAGGATGTCAACAAAAACCTTGATACCCTTACCTACGCCAATATTGCGCTTGCGCTTTCCACAGACTATCTTGCCCTTTACTATGTAAACAAGGAAACGGAGAACTTTGTTGAGTATAAGACTAATGCGGGAAGCAACGAAATGGTTGTCGAAAGGCAGGGCAAAGATTTCTTCGAAAGCAGCCGTGAGGATGCGTTTTTGGCGATACATGAGGAGGACAGAGAAGGATTTATCAATACCTTTAACAGAGAGATAGTTTTAGGATATATCGAGAAATACGGAAGCTTTACGTATACTTACAGACTTAAGACCGGCGACGATTTTATATATGTAAATATGAAGGCTACATCTATCGGCAGGGACCATATTATAATCGGCGTCAATAATGTTGATGCTCAGATGCGCGAAAGAGAAGCTCTGAATCGGATTGACGAGGAGAGGATAGCCTTTTCGAGGATCAGTGCTCTTGCGGGAAATTACATAGTTTTCTATTCGGTTAACCCGGCGGATAATTCGTATAAACAGTTTGATGCCAATGATGAGTATAAAGAGCTTGGAGTATCCAGGGAAGGAAATGACTTTTTTATTGATTCCATAGAGAACGGAAAGAAGGCTATTTACAGCGAAGATTACGAGAAATTTGCAAAGGAGATGCAGAAAGAACATATCCTGAAGGAGATAGAAGAAAGAGGAGTTTTTTCAATAACATACCGGCTAATGATCTCCGGAAAGCCCAGATATGTCACCCTTAAGGCCAAAAAGATCGAGGAAAAGGGAAATGAGTTCCTTCTTTTTGGAGTAAACGATGTAGATACGCAGATTAAGAAGGACCAGGAATACGCCTATAATCTTGCGGTTGCAAGGAATAAGTGGGGCATTGATTCTTTGACAGGCGTAAAGAATAAAAACGCCTTTAATGAATCGGAAACGCTTATAAATGATGCTATCCGAAACGGAAACGGACAAAGCTTTGCTATTGTCGTATTTGATCTAAATAATCTAAAGGAAGTGAATGACAGATTTGGACACAGCGCCGGCGATGAACTTATCAAGAAAGGGTGCAGACTGATCTGCGATGTATTTTCTCACAGCCCTGTCTTTAGGATAGGCGGGGATGAGTTTGCTGCTCTTGTAAGGGGAAGCGATTACGAAAACCTCGATGAGCTTATGCAGAATTTCTATCTGATAAATCTTGAAAACAAGAAAAACGGAGGTGTTGTTGTGGCGGCAGGAGCGGCAAGATACCGAAGCGACAGGTATGTGGAGGACGTGTTTAAGAGGGCTGATGCCGAAATGTACGAGAACAAAAAGTTACTAAAGAAGCTCTAGTCTTTTGACTTTTTATCCCGTTTACTATATGCTTATCAGATGGGCGTGTTGGGGCAAAGCAAAGTTTTAAAGGGATTTTTGAAATGTGGATCGCTGAGAATTGGAAAGATTACGAGGTTATAGATACCTCTGACGGAGAAAAACTGGAAAGATGGGGAGAGTACATTCTCGTAAGACCCGATCCCCAGGTTATATGGAGCACGGGACATGATGACAGGCGCTGGAAAAAGAAAAACGGTCATTACCACAGATCCGCAAAAGGCGGAGGCGAGTGGGAGTTCTTTAATCTTCCCGAGGAGTGGGAGATTAAGTATCCTTTGGTTAACGGAATCGTTTCAAATGAGCTTACTTTTCACTTAAAACCCTTCGCTTTTAAGCATACGGGCGTATTCCCGGAGCAGGCTGTAAACTGGGAATGGACGAGCTCTGTTATTAAAAAGAGTATTGAAAGCGGAAAAAGGGAGCGAGCAACAAAGGACTTTTCCGGCGGAAAGCCTTTTAAGGTTCTCAATCTTTTCGCTTATACCGGAGGCGCTACTATAGCAGCTGCGGCAGCAGGCGCGCAGGTAACTCACGTTGATGCGGCAAAGGGCATGGTGGCATGGGCTAAGGAAAATGCCGCTTCTTCAGGGCTTTCGGAAGCTCCCATCAGATGGCTTGTGGACGACTGTACAAAGTTTGTCGAAAGAGAGTTAAGACGCGGAAATACCTACGACGGGATTATCATGGATCCCCCTTCTTACGGAAGAGGACCCAAGGGTGAGATCTGGAAGATCGAGGAGAGTATCTGGCCTTTTGTGGAACTTGCGGCTAAGCTTTTGTCGGAGGATGCCTCCTTCTTTTTGATAAACAGCTATACGACGGGACTTCAGCCTGCTGTCCTGACCTATATGTTAGAGAGCGCGGTAAGTCCCGGGCGGGGAGGCAAAGTGGAAAGTTCCGAGATAGGTCTGCCTGTCAGCTCAAACGGGCTTGTGCTTCCCTGCGGAGCTTCGGGACGCTGGACAGGGGATCTGGCGTAGACCGGTGCGGAGAAAGAATAAAACAGAATGGATTTTTTATGAGTATATTAAACGTGGAGCATCTGACTCACGGATTCGGAGACAGGGCGATTTTTGAAGATGTATCCTTCAGATTACTTAAGGGAGAGCATATCGGACTTATCGGCGCCAACGGCGAAGGTAAGTCCACATTTATGAATATAATTACGGGAAAGCTGCAGCCGGACGAGGGCAAGATCGAATGGGCGAAAAATGTAAGAGTGGGCTACCTTGACCAGCATACCGTCCTTGAAAAAGGGATGACTATAGGGAGCGTTTTAAAGAGCGCTTTTGATTTTCTTTTTGATATGGAAAAGGAGATGAATTCCATATATGAGAGCCTTGCAGAGGCTGATCCCGAAAAGATGGATGAGCTGATGGAGGAGGCCGGTACGATCTCGGACCTTCTTACGATGCATGATTTTTATATGATCGATGCGAAGGTGGAAGAGGTGGCAAGAGCTCTCGGAATCCTTGATCTTGGTCTTGAAAGGGATGTTACGGAGCTTTCGGGAGGTCAGAGGACTAAGGTGCTTATGGCAAAGCTCCTCCTTGAGAAGCCGGATATCCTTCTTCTCGACGAGCCTACCAACTATCTCGACGCAGAGCATATCGAATGGCTTAAGAGGTATTTGAACGAGTACGAGAATGCATTCATCCTGATCTCCCATGACATACCTTTTCTTAACAGCGTCATCAATCTGATCTACCATATGGACAACCGCAAGCTTGAAAGGTACGTGGGTGATTACGACAAGTTTAAGGAAGTCTACGAGATGAAGAAGTCCCAGCTCGAGGCGGCTTACAATAAACAGCAGCAGGAGATCAAGGACTTAAAGGACTTTGTCGCAAGAAACAAGGCGAGGGTTGCTACGAGAAATATGGCTATGTCCCGCCAGAAAAAGCTGGACAAAATGGATGTTATAGAGCTTGCGGCGGAAAAGCCGAAGCCGGAATTTAACTTTAAAGAGGCAAGGACTCCCGGAAAATATATCTTTACGACAAAAGATCTTGTGATCGGTTATGATGAGCCACTTTCAAACCCTCTTACGCTTGAGATGGAGAGAGGAAGCAAGATCGTTCTTACCGGCGCAAACGGTATCGGAAAGACTACTCTTTTAAAGAGTATTTTAGGGCTTATAAAGCCGCTTTCGGGAAGCGCCGAGCTTGGAGATTATCTTGAGATCGGATATTTCGAGCAGGAGATGGATCAGAGCATCACAACAACCTGTATCGAGGAAATCTGGCAGACCTTCCCCGGCTTTACCCAGTACGAGGTCAGAAGCGCTCTTGCAAAGTGCGGGCTTACCACAAAGCACATAGAGAGCCAGGTTCGCGTCCTCTCGGGAGGAGAGCAGGCGAAGGTACGTCTTTGTAAGCTTATCAACAAGCCTACGAATATTTTGCTACTCGACGAGCCCACCAACCACCTTGATGTGGATGCAAAGGATGAGCTTAAAAGGGCGCTTAAAGAGTATAAGGGAAGTATTTTGATGGTCTGCCACGAGCCGGAGTTTTACGAGGGGCTCGCTACGGAGACTTGGGACTGCTCTAAGTGGTCCAAGCTTATTGTATAAGCTGGACAGCAAAGACGCGACTTACTTGTTCTCTGAATGGTGATGAATATGGAAACAGAAAAGAAGGACAAGGAAAAGCTCCTTGAAATCGCATACAAGATCATAGATGCGGCCCACGCAAGGATTTTACTGGATCTGCGCTTTCTTGAGGTTGCCATGGGCAATCTATCATGGGAGCCCGCCTTTGGGAGCTCTTCCTACGCTTGCGACGGAAAAAAGATATATTTCGACCCGAAGAAGCTGGTGGAGGATTTCAAGTTAGATCAGGAATCTGTTGTTAATCTGTATCTTCATGAGATTTTTCACCTTGTTTTTCATCACAATTTCGAGTATGAAAAAAAGAATGAAAAGGCATGGGATCTTGCTTCGGATGTAGCGGTCTGGACTGTTATGATGGAGCTCGATACCTATAAGGATAAGTCGGAGGCGGATGCGGAGAGAAGGCTTAAACTAAAGACCTTGAGAAAAAGATGTCCGCAGCTTTCCGCGGTAAAGCTCTATAAACTGTTTTTGGTAGAGCCCCCTTCCTACCTCGAGGAGGCGACTCTTCGAAGGCTTTTTTGCACAGACAGCCACGTTCTTTGGAAGGAGCCGGAAAAGTATGAGATTTCCCTTGAGCAGTGGAAAAAGATCACGGAGCGTATAAAGGCAGATCTTAAGAGCTTTTCAAAAAATAAAGCGGGGGGAGAGAGCCTTGATCTTGAGCTGGCGGAAGCGACCCGTGAAAAGCAGGACTACGGTAAATTCCTTAAACAGTTTATGATGCAGGGTGAGGCGATGCATATAAACGATGAAGAGTTCGATTATGTGTATTATACCTATGGTCTTGAAACATACGGAAATATGCCTCTTGTTGAGCCGCTTGAGTATAAGGATATTAACAGGATCAACGAGTTTGTTATTGCACTTGATACTTCCGCTTCCTGCAAGGGAAAGGTGGTACAGGATTTCTTACGGAAAACAGTCGGGATACTTCGGAGCGAGGACACTTTTTTTAAGAAGATGAATGTCCACATTTTGCAGTGTGACAATCAGATTCAGAGCGATACGAAGATAACCTGCGATGAAGATTTTGAGGATTTCCTTATAAACGGAAAACTGACGGGATTCGGTTCTACGGATTTTCGTCCCGTCTTTGAGTATGTCGACAAACTTCGAAAAGACGGGGAACTGAAGAAATTAAAGGGGCTTATATACTTCACCGACGGTTATGGAGTCTATCCCGGGGAAATGCCGGATTACAATGTTGCCTTTGTTTTTCTTAAAGAGGATGACAGAGCGCCGCAGGTTCCGGCCTGGGCCGCTAAAGTGGTTCTTTCGCCTGAGGATATCTTGTAGAAAAGATTTGCAGATTATGCGGGCATTTGATTTATTTGGAGATTTGTGTTTTGAATACGGAAACAGACGTTAAAAGTAATAGAAAAAGAAGGGGGAAAAGAGCTCTTATCGCTGCGGGGACTGCGTTTGCTTTGATACTGATCTTCGCGGTATTTTTCAGGGTCTATGTTATGGACTATTATCACGCGGACAACGTGATAATCAATTCCGTTAAAAATGTATTTGACGGGAAGGTGCATACATACTCCAACGACGACGGAATGGTGTTTTTGCCTGTCTGTAAGGAGTACAAGGCTGTTATTGTCTTTTACCCGGGCGGGAAGGTTGAGTACACCGCCTACAGTCCTTTTATGTATGAACTGGCGGGGAGAGGGTATGTTTGTATACTGCCGAGAATGCCGGAAAATCTGGCTTTTTTAAGGGTAGATGCAATTGATATACTTGATAAATATATAGGAGACAACGCGGAAAGGGTTCAGGGGCTTAACTGGTATCTGGCGGGACATTCCCTCGGCGGAGTTGCGGCAGCCGCATATTTAAATGATTCGCCGGAAAGAGAATACGAGGGGCTTATACTCTGCGCTTCGTATACAACGCAGGATTTTTCGGACAGCGATCTCAGGCTTTTGTCAATCTACGGATCAAACGACAAGGTTTTGAATATGGAAAGCTATGAAAAAAACAGAGCAAACTGGCCAGCCAAGAGCGAGGAGATAATAATTTCCGGGGGGATTCATTCGTATTTTGGAAGCTACGGAATACAAAAAGGTGACGGACAGCCCGAAATGTCAAACGCCGAACAGATTAAAGAAGCTGCGGATCATATAGCGGACTGGGCTTATTAAGAGGAAGAAATATGAATATCAGGGATGCAAAAAAGTATATTGAGGATACCGTAAAGCTTTATCTTAAAAAGGATGATTTCGGAGAGTACAGGATTCCGGTCGTAAGACAGAGGCCGATTTTTTTGCTCGGCGCTCCGGGAATCGGAAAGACCGCTATCATGGAGCAGATTGCGCAGGAGCTGGGTATTGCGCTCGTGTCGTACTCGATGACGCATCACACGCGCCAGTCGGCACTGGGTCTTCCCTTTATCGAGCATAAAAACTACTCAGGTGAGGAATATGCCGTTTCCGAGTATACGATGAGCGAGATAATCGCATCGGTCTACGAGACGATGGAAAAGAGCGGAATAAGAGAGGGCATTCTGTTTTTGGACGAGATAAACTGCGTTTCCGAGACTCTTGCACCTTCAATGCTTCAGTTTCTGCAGTACAAGACCTTCGGACGTCATCAGGTTCCCGAAGGCTGGGTGATAGTAACTGCCGGAAACCCTCCCGAGTACAATAAATCCGTACGCGAATTTGATGTGGTTACGCTGGACAGACTTAAGATTTTAAATGTGGACGCTGATTATGATGCCTGGAAGAAATATGCGAGAACCAGGGGAATCCATAACGCAATAACGACTTATCTTGAGCTTAACAAGGAAGATTTTTACATAATCGAGACGGTAGCCTCCGGAAAAAGCTTTGTTACGGCAAGAGGCTGGGAAGACCTTTCACAGATACTTCTTCTTTATGAGGAGGAAGGGCTTAGAGTTTCGGAGACTCTTGTTGGTCAGTACCTTAGAAATGACAGAGTAGTAAGAGAGTTTACGGCGTATTACGATCTTTACAATAAATATAAAAACGACTATGACGCAGGCGCTATACTTGCGGGAAATTACGGAGAAGAGACTGTATCTAAGGCTTCCTCTGCACCTTTTGACGAGAAGCTGTCGCTGATGGGGCTTCTTGTTTCCGAGATTCTCGGAAGGATGGGGGATGTCAATAAAAAGGGAGAGATGTTAAAGTCGGTACTTCCGGCGCTTAAGGCTATGAAAGGATCCTCTGTCGAAGCTGTATTGGGGGACCTTATAAGCGCAAGAAAGAAAAAAACGGACAGCTTAAAGGCAGCAGGCGCGTACTCGGACGAAGAGAAAAAGATTTCGAGACTTACTCTTTCGTTTTATGAAGGCTGTAAGAAAGCCCTCGAAAAGGCAAAGGCGGAAGCTGTGGGAAGTTCATTTACGGATGAGGAAGCTTTTGAAGTTGTAAGGGATGTCTTTAACAAAAAGAAATCCGAGCTTATGGATGAGGCCGGGGAAGTCCGCGAAGGCTTAAAGAATGGGTTTGAGTTTACGGAAAAAGCCTTCAAACAGGGAAATGAGATGCTTATCCTTCTTACGGAACTTACTGTTAGCGATGTGGGAACTAAGTTTCTTTCTGAATTCAGCAGCAAGGAGTACAATAAATACAGCTCCGAGATGCTGATGACGGAAAAAAACACAGAGATTTTGAAGGAGATTGAAAAGCTCGATCTGTAGTTAAGGGTTAAGGAAAGATGGTTAGGGAAATTGATCTTGGAAACGGCGGCCTTGGTGTCAATACGTTTCCGGGCGAGACGGGAAATATTTACGCCAAAATTGAATACTACAGAGGAAAAGATGTTTCGGTTTCTATTCCCGAATCTTTTGAGGAGGCTCCCGTTACGGCTATAGGCAAAAAAGCCTTTTTAGGGGCTAAAACGCTTACAAAGATAAGCCTTCCGAAGGCGGTAAGTTCTATCGGAGATTACGCCTTTGCATCCTGCAGCTCGCTTAAGGAGCTTGAGATCCCCGGCGGAAGGATCGAATACGGTATCGGAGTTTTTAAAGACTGTGGCAAGCTTGAAAGGATTGTAAGGAAAAACGGACCGGATACGGACGCAGATCTTGGCGATGCTGCAGCGAATATGGAGGCGGATTTGCTGCAGAAAGATCTTCCCTATTTGCTCGCTCTTTCCGTTACAAGGCTTGATGCTATGTATCTTTTGGAAGATGACACGGCCGGAAGCCCGGAATGGTTTGAAAGACTTGACGGAGCGCTGACGCTTTTTCTCGGTAAGGACGACTCCGAAGGATTTTCAAAGATGCTTCTTTGCGGTGAAGAGGACTATGTGGGGGATGAGAGCAATCTCGACACGTATTGCCTTATAAAGAAGAAAGAAAAGGTAAGGGCACTGTTTACGCGCCTTTTGCATGATGCGGGGCTTAGTGAGGCAAATAAAAAGGTTTTCGCGGGTTATATGAGGGAGAATATGGATCATGTGGTCTGGCCCCTTTTATTGGATGAACACGGTGAGGATAAGGAATACTTTGATCTTCTCATTGACATAGGATGCATAGGCCCGGAAAACGTCTCCTCCCTTATCGAGAGTATGGGGGACAGGTACACGACTATGAAAGGGTATCTGATAAGGTACAAGGGGGAGACCGGCGAAGAAAACAGCTTTTTTGACGATATGGAATTGTAAGGAACTGCTTATGAAGAGTTAAGCTGTAAATGCCTAAAGATTTTTGGCTGTAAATGCAGAAAATTCCGATATAACGCTTGACAACATATTTGCATTATTGTAAAATCTGTGAATGTGCGACGATTTAGGTTTGCAAAGGCCTCCCAACCCGAGCTGCCGACGGTCTGAGCGCCTCTCATCATGGTATTAACGGCCCGGACATCCGTTTTTATCGCGAAAGTGGTGTGAGACAGGTTTTCCTGTAATAAATTTATAGAACGAATACATTTGCGGAGCGGTCCGTTAAATGTAGCTAATCAATTTTGGAGGAAACACGATGAAGACTTATATGCCTAGCGCTTCTACCATTGAGAGAAAATGGTATGTAGTAGACGCTACTAATAAGACTCTCGGCCGTCTTGCTGCTGAGGTCGCTAAAGTTTTAAGAGGTAAGAACAAGCCTACTTACACTCCTTTCCTTGATACCGGCGATTTCGTTATCGTTGTAAATGCTGAGAAGATCAAGGTTACTGGTAAGAAGCTTGACCAGAAGATTTACTATCATCACTCTGACTATGTTGGAGGAATGAAGGAAGAGTCACTTAGAGATAAGCTTGCTAACAGCCCTGCTGAAGTAATCGAGCTTGCAGTTAAGGGTATGCTTCCCAAGGGACCCTTAGGAAGACAGATGTACACAAAGCTTCACGTATACGCAGGAGCTGAGCATCCTCATGCTGCTCAGAAGCCTGAAGAGCTTACATTCTAAGGGAGGTTAAATAAATGGCTAAGTCAGAAAGATATTATGGAACCGGTAGAAGAAAGAGCTCTGTTGCAAGAGTTTATGTTACTCCCGGAAAAGGAAAGATCACTATCAACAAGAGAGACATCGATGAGTATTTCGGTCTTGAGACCCTTAAGATGGTAGTTCGTCAGCCCCTCACCGTTACCGAGAACGAAGGAAAGTTCGACGTAACCGTAACTGTTAAGGGCGGCGGAACCACAGGTCAGGCCGGAGCTATCCGTCACGGACTTTCAAGAGCCCTTCTTCAGGTTGATGCAGATTTCAGACCTGTTCTCAAGAAGGAAGGATTCCTTACAAGAGATCCTCGTATGAAGGAAAGAAAGAAGTACGGCTTAAAGGCAGCGAGAAGAGCACCTCAGTTTTCAAAGAGATAATCTTACAAAAATTGATTTTTCCAAGAGCCCACTATTTAGTGGGCTCTTACTTTTGCATTTTTGGAAGATAGGCTATGTTTTACTTTGGTAGCCATACAGTAGCCATACAGTAGCCATACTATCATAATTGTGAGCATTACACGGACAAAAAAAAGAAGCCTTACGGCTTCTAAACCTATCAGTCTTGTACTTTATCAATTCCATCTGGAATATCCATAAATTCATATGGTGTTCCATATGCTTCAAATTCTTTTGGCAAAATGTTGGAGTCATTTTTATATAGTTCACTATTCATTTTATTTATAATTTTATCGGTAATTTCGTGAGTCATTTTTTCTTCGACTTGTCGGCAAAGCGTAGAGTTTAGTTTTGCAATATGATGGAAATTTCCGCACATTTTTTTATAATCATAATATTCACTATAATCATTTAGGTCTTCAAAATATCCTTTATTAAATTGGGCTTCAAAATAATCATCGTGTAAAGTTATAGTAGATTTATATATGAAAATGGTTGGAACAAAGAATTAACACCTCATAATGCACGAAAAACATGTTCATCACTTTTGAAACGTTTTGATGCCGATACTACATATCAAAAACTTATTTTGGGGCACGAAGGAGCATTATCATTAACTGAGAAAATCTACACGAAGGTGGACGTTGAGAAATTGGTAGAAACAATTAATTTGATACCAGCACCATATGATTTATAATATGGAGAGGTAGCCATACAGTAGCCATACAATGCAGTCAAACCGTTAATACACGGGCAATCACAGTTATCAAAGAGATAATGCGCGTAGCAATGAGCCATGCGCTTGTAGAAAAGACATTCCAGATGAATGCTTGCATTTCAGCCTGGGATGTCTTTTTTTGCAAGCATACGGCGAATGCCGTGACAACGAGGGATGCGAAGCATTCCGAGTCTGTCCGCATGGCAGAGTATATTTACAGTGTGATGTGAAATAGATGAGAAAGTATGATATCATTATAGTGTTATGTTCTTATGCGCTTTTATAGGAGGACCGCAATGAAGAAAAAACTCGTGATATTTTTGATCTGTGCATTTGCTTTGGTAAGTGTTGGCTGCGCCGGCAAATCTGAAGATACAGTCGGAGAAGATCAAGTCGCAGAAACTGTAAACGAAGACGAAGGGACAAAAGCAGAAGAGCCTGCTCACGAGCATACCTATGTATATACACCGCTGGGAGACGGAACCCATAAGATTAATTGTAGTGAGTGCGATGAAGCCGAAAAAACGGAGCCTTGTTCTTTTAACGAAGATTACATATGTACTGTTTGCGGATTCAAGCATGAGCACGAATTCGGGGATTTTGTTTATGACGAGGAAGCGGTAGATGCACACATTGCAAAGTGCACTGCAGAATTCTGTGAGGAGTCGATATCTGAGCCCTGCACACTCGGTGAGGACGGATTATGTACCGTTTGCGGCCATCAGCATGAACATACATATGAATATTACGAGAAATCTGCGAACCAGTACTATAAGAAGTGCACATTTGAGGGATGCGATTTTGAGGAAGAAGCGTGGAAAATTAGGAAACTTGAGTGGAGTATTTCCGGCGGAGATGCGTCTTATCACCATTCAGTTGACAGCTATGACTATTATGTTGTCAGAGACGTAGATGTTTATGATATCCCCGATCTTGAAAATGGAAATATAGTTGGACATCTTAATAAAAATGACAAAGTGACAATTACCGGTGCTACGTACTACAATGATACGGGTTTTGATAGAACAGGTGAGGGTTATTATATACCTCAGTTGGGGTATAACAGTACTATCGCCCTATGCCGTACAGATCAGGCAATAGTGCTTAAATCGGTTGGGGCTGGGATTTATTACAATGATCCGACTAATATTGTGGCAGTATATGGATCAAAAGACGAAGCCTATATTGCAATGACAGGTCACGACAGAGCTTATATCAAGGCGAACGGAACATATCAAGCACCTCCGTTTGCCGGTTCGGACAGTAGTTATATTTGCTATGACGGAGGCACCAAAATCCAGATGGGAGAGTTTGATAATAACGCGAATCTGTGGGTAAACGATCAGCCGTACGTCGTTTATCAACCCTCGTCGGACTGATGTAGAGGGCACTTATCAATGGCACATTATTTGCTTGTTCGAATTGATTTAATTCCGTAGTATTCGGCTGTAATCGTATTATATTCTGCATATGGTGAAATGTCACCACAGTTTAGATAGCCTTGGAGCCTTTGAGGAACGATAATGGGAGGAACTACAACGTCTCCTCCGTTGGCGGATTCAATAATACTCAGTCGTTGACGATGCTGCGTATCATAGTAGGCGGCTTCACCGTTAGCCAGAGAAATGGTTGCGGTTACTGAATTTGGTATCATAAATGTTTCTACCGGTTGTCTTACAAGCGAGAATATAAGACAAATAATCGTGAAGCATATCGCACATATCCCGGTTGTCTTTTTATATACTATCTGTTTATTTTTCTTGTCCAGTAGTCGTATAAGTGCTCCTATAAGATAGTAATAAATGAAAAGCAATGTAAATACCATCATATAATAACAAATATCAAAGGCTCTCGCCCCGCCTCCATTATTTTGAGCGTAAAAAGTCGGGCACTCAGAGGAGCAGTATATTCCGTAGATAATGATACAAATTGGAATTGGATACTTAAAGTTTAGCTTAGATGCCTTAGCGACGTATATAAATACGGGAGTGAGAAGCAGTAGGCATACAAAGAAGAAGGGCACCGTCCAATGAATACAGTATCTGGTACATTGATAGATTGCTTTTGCAATGGTCTTTAAAGGAGGATTTCCCCAAGCAGTAGCTTGACGTACTGCGTTTCCGGGGGCAAAGGCACTGATAGCAAATCCTGTGAGCAAAACCAAAACTATAAGTAAATCTGATACGATCATTTTTTTCTTCTTGCTGATTATGTCATTAAGAAGCATAGTAAAAAGCAAAAGTGTAGAAGGAAGTAGAGACGGGTAATTGCCTCCCGCAATCCAAAAAGCTAACAGCACAGATAAAACCAATAATACTGTTCTATTGGTTTTGCGGTATCTGAAAATAGTTCCAAACATATATATGGTAATGGAAAGAAAGCCGGTATAATAGAATGATCCGTTATACCAGTAAAAAGTCTCACCACACAGAGGAACAAATTGAATACAAAGGCAAGATACTAAAGAAGAAATTATTATCCAGATTTTTGCATCGGGGATTTCTTTGTCCGGCTTGATCTTAAAAAATGGTTTTAAGAAAAAGAAAATACTGCCTGTAAAAAAAAGGAGTATAAATGCAGGATAAAAGCCATATAAGCGGTCACCGAAAAGCTGTGGCGGCAAATGCATGAGAAACATAGCCGAATATGTACCCTGCCAGATTTTGTATTGATTAATGGTACCTTTTATAGCAGCCGGAAATATTGATAGGGGATTGCCGGTTAATCTGTATGCGCTTATAGCCGGAATTCCAAAGTAGAAATCATCCCCCAAGGGATGGGCATAAAACCCTATCCACATCATTGGGATGAGGGTAAAAGCCAATAGTATAATTGAAATAATTAGCAGAAAGTTGATATATGATTTAAAACTAAATATATTCTTTTTATTCATCTTCAGATTCCTTGCCGGACTTAACCCAATCTTTAAAGATATAGTAAATATAAATCAAATAAACGGCGAAGTTTGCAATTCCCATAACCGGGTGTATTTCAAGGTTGTAAATCAGGTTAGAGCCGTATGTGATCAGGCTGAGACTAAGTAGCAACACGGCGGGAATAATAGTCTTTGGTATCAGGAAAGCAATCACGATAGCGAGTATCTCATACATAAATCCGTATCTTTCGTGCATTCCCGGAAGGAACATAACGCAGGTATAAATAAAGATGAAAGATATAAAGACAGTATTTCTTGCGTTTAGCTCCACCTTTTTTGCAAAGAGGAATATCATCAGAAGCATAAGTACGGAAAAGGCCATGATGACGGCAGGCAGCTTGAAACCTTCGATAAACTTGAGCCTGGTATCGGGGCTATTTATTCCGAATATCGACCAAAACGAAGGATAGCTGAAGTACATTTTGTCACAGGAGCCGGTCTGGTAGTAATAGGGGCTGAAGGCGCCTTTGAAGCTGCGTCCCATTATCATAGCAGGGATGCAGACAAATTCCATGGTCGCAGGTACGATCAGGAAATTAAATATGGAAAACTCCTTTTTTCTTATGTATGCAAAAAGATAAAAAGGAAGCAAAAATATCGCCTGCAGTTTGAAGGCAAAGGACAGTCCGAAAAGAACCATCGAAACCGGATATTTCTTTTTGATGAAAGCATATAGTGACCAAACGGCAAAAGCTGTATAAATTGCGTCACACTGTCCCCATACTGCGGAATTGATAAATACTAAGGGAGAAAAAATCGTAACGGCGAAGGCGACGTATGCATGTATCTTTTTTGAAGAGAGCTCTTTTACAAGGGAATAAACTCCGAAAGCAAGGGCATAATCAAATAAAACCGAAAGCATCTTGTATTGATACAAAGGATCGATTTTAATATAGGTCATTATGGCAATAAGCGTCTGGTAAGCCACGCTGTAATTGCCAACTTGTGTGTTAAGGGCGTGAATACGGCCGAGCTGCTCAATCTGCCCGAACCAGCCGAGAAGATAACCCTCCATATCAGAACTTACGAAATTAAATGCAGCAATTCTCAAAATTAATGAAAAAATGATGCATAGAGGAAAGAAAAGTTTGTCTATATTATTCTCTATAAATGTTGTGAATTTTTTTTCGAATGAAAGCATAAAATATCCCCTGTCTTTGAAGGTATAATTAATATTATCATACTACATTTTGAGATTGCAACATTATCGGGTTGCTGATAAACTAATTATTGAGTTTCGTTAACTTCAATTTGAGGATTTGTGGTATGAAAAAGAAGATTATCTGCTTATTTCTCACGGTATGCATGCTGCTGTTAGGAACGGGATGCAGTGATAGTACGCGCGCAAATAAACTCGTTCTGGCGCTTCGTGCCGGAACGTATTCTGAAGTAATCAAGGCTTGCATTGGTGAATTTGAAACAAAGAACGGAATAAAATGCGAAATAGTGGAGATGTCGGAGGACGATCTTCACAGCTATATACTTAATGATTCGGTCCGGAAAAAGGGAAGCTATGACCTTTGCATGGTGGATTCTTCCTGGGTTTCGGAATACGTAGATGAGGGTGTGCTTTCAGACCTTGGGGAGCTCGGGTACAGCTTTGATGATGATATAATTCCCGCCACTACGACAATATGCGTTCAAAATGGTAAGACATATCTTGTCCCATACTATGGAAATGTTACGGTAATGATGCTGAACACAGAAACGGCGGATGTTCTGGGATACAAACCGGAGGATTTCGATTCGCTTGAAGATATGAAGAAGTTTTGTGAAGAAGCTGCAAAATCCGGAAAGGGCGGCTTTGTACTGAGGGGAGATACGGAGAACAACATTGTTGTTGATTTTTTGCCGGTTTTATGCGCTTTCGGAGGATGGGTCGTGGATGAAAACGACAGACCTACGGTCAATACGCCGGAGTTTGCGGAGGCTTTGAGATTTTATCTTGACATTTCGGATACGGGAGGCTCTTACCCGAAGGATGAGCTTATAGAGTCCCTGGCCGCCGGAAAGCAGGCGGTGGCAGTGGGCTGGCCGGGCTGGTACAATCCGGAGACCGGCGCCGATACGGATTATATAGCTTTCCCGGGAAAGGCTACAGATGAAGCACAGTCCTATAATTCAAATATTTATGGAATATGGACTTTGGGAATCCCGCAGAACTCCGCAAATAAAGATATGGCCGCCAAGCTTCTTACGTATCTTATGGACAGGGATGTTCAAAAGAGCACGGTAGAGATCGGCGGTGTGCCTTGCAGGTACTCTTCTCTGCAAGATCCCGAACTTGGTAAGGAAAACCCGCATCTTAGAGTTATATGTACCGCTCTTGAGAACGGTATATATAGACCGGATATCAGGGAATGGTCAAGATTTTACACTATTTTGGGAAACATGATGAGAAACATTATGAAAAAAGAAATCAGCATCGAGGATGGCCTGGTCCTTGCCCAGGAAGAACTTGACGCGCTGATGGGCATAGAATAAATTTTTTTGCCCGAGGAGGATATAGGTGTCTGATCGTTACATAATTGAGCTAAATTCCATCACCAAAACATATGAAGACAACGGATTTACGGCGGTGGAAGACTTTAATCTTAAGGTTAAACAGGGGGAGTTCGTAACCTTTTTAGGTCCTTCGGGCTGTGGAAAGACAACGACTCTTCGTATGATTGCCGGATTTGAACTTCCTTCTTCGGGACAGATTCTTTTGGACGGTCAGGATATCGCGCAGTTTCCTCCTAATAAAAGGCCTATAAATACGGTGTTTCAGAGATATGCTCTCTTTCCTCATATGAATATATATGACAACATCGCGTTTGGCTTAAAACTTAAGAAAATGAAGCCTGAACTCATAAAAAAGAAGGTTTCTCATGTACTTGAGATGGTTGATCTTGAGGGATTTGAAAAGCGAAAGGTTTCCACTCTTTCCGGCGGTCAGCAGCAAAGGATCGCCATTGCGAGAGCTCTTGTCAACGAGCCCAAGATCCTTCTACTTGACGAGCCTCTCGGAGCCCTGGATCTCAAGATGCGTAAGGAAATGCAGCTTGAGCTTAAGAATATGCATGCAAAGCTGGGAATAACTTTTATCTACGTTACACATGACCAGGAAGAAGCCCTTACTATGTCCGACAAGATCGTTGTTATGAACAATGGTCGTACTCAGCAGATAGGAACTCCCGAAGATATTTATAATGAGCCCAAGAATGCTTTTGTAGCTGACTTTATCGGACAAAGTAATATATTCAAGGGAATTATGACGGGGCATCTTAAGGCGAGATTTGCCGGGGGAGAGTTTGAGTGTATGGATGACGTTCCGGAGGGAACCCTTGTTGATGTTGTTGTACGTCCGGAGGATGTCATTATTACAAGGCCCGAAGATGGTATTATAACGGGCAGAGTTACATCTGTTATTTTTAAAGGCATACACTATGAGATAGCTGTGGAGAGCGGAAAGTACGAGATGGTGATCCAGTCCATAAAGTCCGCTAAGGTTGGCGACACTATCGGAATGAGTCTTGAACCCGAAGGCATACACATTATGATCGCCGAGGATCATACTACAAGGTTTGAAGCGGAGGTTGGAGACGACCTTAATCTGGTTTACTCCGACCGAACAATTCCCTGTGATGTGACAAAGGTATTTCCGGGGTCAAGGATAAAGGACGGAGAGCTCTTTGATGCTTCCGGAGAAAAGATTGATACTTCGGAAGTTAAGGTTCTGGTTTCTATACAACCGGGTGATATTCAATTGAGCGATGATGTTGAGGCAGGTCTTACCAGCGGAAAGATCATCAATCTTATATATAAGGGTGACCATTACAGCTATGTTGTCAGAACAATCCACGGACACGATCTTATCGTGGATGATGAATATCTCTGGAATATGGATGATACCGTTGGCCTTGTTATGCCTGAAGATAAAATGACATTTTCAATAAAGAAATAGGAGACCGGGGATGAAAAAGACTTTTGCCAGAAAGTATCTGGGAATTCCCTACGCGATATTCCTTGTTTTGTTTGTTATCGCGCCTCTCCTGGTACTTTTTTACTATGCTTTTACAAATGCCACAGGGCATTTTACCGTTGAAAATCTTATCGGATTCTTCACCGATTCAAACACAATAGGTACGCTGCTTTACTCACTTGCCCTTGCGCTGGTGGTTACTTTGGTGTGCCTTTTAATAGCTTATCCGATCGCTTACGTCCTTGCAAGGAGCCGTTTTAATTCCAAGGGCGTTGTTATTATGCTTTTTGTTATGCCTATGTGGATCAACTTCACATTAAGGCTTACGGCGCTTAAGGAGATACTTACGGCAATAGAGGGAAACCTTGCCTTTCATCCTTTTATAAATACTGTGATCGGTATGACCTACGATTTCCTCCCCTTTATGATCCTGCCTCTTTACAATACGATCTCCAAACTTGACGGAAGCCTGTTGGAAGCGGCGAGGGATCTTGGAGCCGGAGACATACAGGTATTCTTAAAGGTGACTTTGCCTTTGTCGATGCCCGGAATAGTAAGCGGAACGGCTATGGTCTTCTTACCTGCGATGACAAACTATGTTGTGCCGGATATGCTTTACAACAGTACGTATATCATGGGAAGCCTTATCGGAAGCTATTTCTCCGCATACGACTGGCATAACGGTTCAATGATAGCACTTGTTCTTTTACTTATTATCGTTCTCTTCACCTTACTTACCGGCTCGGAGGAAGAGGAGAAGAGGGGAGGTGCGCTGCTGTGAAAAAGATTGCGGGTCCCATTATAGTTGTTCTTGGGCTTATATTTGTTTACGCGCCTATCCTCATCCTTGCGGTATACAGTTTTACGGACGCTACTACAATAGGTGCGATCAGAGGCTTTTCTCTTTCGAACTACATTACTCTTTTTACAACTCCGGAACTGGGAAGTATGATCTGGGGAACGGTAGCTCTTGCGCTTGTAAGCTCTGTACTTGCAACTATACTTGGAACAGTAGGTGCTATCGGATCTTTTTACTCCGATAAAAGGATCGGAAAGACCTTTGGCGCCGCCAATCAGATACCTGTAGTCAATGCGGACGTAGTTACGGCTTTCTCCCTTTGCATACTGCTGGTTGTGGTACTTGGAGTAAGTAAAGATACCTTTATCCCTCTTATAATAGGACATGTAGTTTTGTCTGCTCCTTTTGTATATCTGTCGGTTACGCCGAAGTTAAAGCAAATGGATTCGAGCCTTTATGAGGCGGCGTTGGATCTCGGTGCATCACCTGCGCAGGCACTGGCTAAGATAATCATCCCTCAGATCTTTTCCGGGATAGTATCGGGCTTTGCTATGGCCATAACCCTCTCTCTTGACGATTACTTTATCGCAACATACACAAAGCCTGCCACCTTCGATACAATAAGTACGTATGTTGTCAATGCCACGAGAGGCTCCCATACGGAGATAAAAACGGCTCTTTGGGCGCTTTCCACAGTTATATTCCTTATTGTTTTGGCAGTTGCGATATCTATGAATCTATACCGCGGAAAAGTTAAATCAGAAGAAAGGAGCGATGCGTAATGAAAAGATTTTTAGCGTCAGCTCTTTTGATAACACTTGTTTTCGGCACTCTTGATATAAAGAGTTTTGCTTCGGAAGACAGCGAGAGCCCATCGGGTGAAATCGTTCTTAAAGTCTGTAACTGGGAGGAGTATATCGATGAAGGTGATTGGGACGAAGACGAGGTAATAGATCTTGAGAGCGGAGATATATTTGGAGAGAACTCTCTTGTAGAGGACTTTGAAGACTGGTACTTTGAAACCTACGGCCAAAAAGTAAAAGTCCAGTATAGCTGCTTCGGTACAAATGAAGAACTGTACAGTATGCTTACGATGGGAGATGAGTATGATCTTGTCTGCCCCTCGGATTATATGATAATGAAGCTGATGAGCGAAGGAATGGCGGAACCTTTTTCAGATGATTTCTTTGATGAATCCGTGGAGGAAAACTATTATATAAATGGCGTATCACCCTTTATCCGTGAGGTTTTTGAGAAAAACGAGATAGGCGGTGAAAAGTGGAGCAAGTATGCCGCCGGATATATGTGGGGAGTTACGGGTATAATTTACAATCCTGAAATGTTATCCCGTGAGGAAGCTTCAACATGGAACGTATTTACCAATAAAAACATTTACAGGCGTATTACTATAAAAGATAACGTGCGTGACGCAATGTTCGCGGCAATAGGAGCTGTTAAATCCGACTATCTTTTAAGTGATGAGTTTCGCAAAAGGCAGGACTATTCGGAAAGCCTTATGGATGAGATGAACGATGTATCGGATGAAACTCTTTTAGATGTACAGAATTATCTTCAGCTTGCCAAGGACAACTTATATTCCTTTGAAACCGACAGCGGAAAAGCGGATATGATAACGGGTAAAGTTGCCGCAAATTACCAGTGGTCCGGAGACGCCGTGTACGCTATGGAACAGGCCGAAGAGGATGATTTTATACTGGAGTTCGCTGTTCCCGAGGAATCTACCAATCTCTGGTTTGACGGCTGGGTTATGCTTAAAAACGGTATTAAAGGTGATACTGCCAAGAAGCATGCTGCAGAGAGCTTTATCAATTTCCTTTCAATGCCGGAAAATGCTGTAAGGAACATGTATTACATCGGATACAGCTCTGTTATCAGCGGTGGCGAGGATGACGATACCGTTTATGATTATATTAAATGGAATTATGAGGCAGATCCGGAGGAGGAAGACACGGTCGAATATCCTTTGGGCTTCTATTTTTCCGGAGATTACGAGGATGAGGATTATATACTGACTGTCAGTGAGCAGCAGACAAGGCGTATGCTCTACGCCCAGTATCCGCCTAAGGAGGTAATCGACAGAAGCGCTGTTATGCTCTACTTTGATACGGACACCAACGCAAAGGTAAACCGTATGTGGATTAACGTAAGGTGCTTTAATGCCAAAAGGATCCCGGTTTGGTTCTACTGCCTGCTGGGAGTTTTACTTGGCGGAGGAATATTTGTAGTAATACGTACTAAGATCAAAAACAGAATGTAATGATTTGGGGATTTATAAGATGAAAAACTATACCGGGATAATGGACAGGATCATGAAGGCTGAGGTCGAAGAAGGCAGAGTTATGGGAAACTCGGCTCTTGTCCTCTGCGGCGGAAAAGAGGTTTATTACGGACAGTTCGGGTATGCGGATTTTGAAAAGGGGCGACCGATGGAAAGGAATGCCATAATCAGACTCTTTTCAATGACAAAACCGATAACGGCAGTAGCTGTAATGATAGCGCAGGAGCGGGGGCTTATCGACTTAAATGACCCTGTTGGAGATTATCTGCCGGAATATGCAAATATGAAGGTTCTTAAGGAAGAAAAGGATTCTGAAGGAAAGGTAACTTATAGTGAGGAGCCGGCTTCGAGGCCTATTACTTTAATGAATCTCCTTACGATGACTTCCGGGATACCTTACGGTGAAAACTGGGAGGGCTGCAGTGAAGCCGGCAGAAGAATGCAGGTAATCTTTGACGAAATAGTGGATGGGGTCAATAAGGGCGAGAGGCTCTCTACAAGGGAAATCGTAAGAAAGATTGCAACGAACCCTCTTGCTTTTGAGCCGGGCGAAAGATGGATGTACGGATTGTCCGCGGATATTCTTGCTGCTGTAATAGAAGAGGCTACGGGAATAAGGTACAGTGAATTCCTTAGAAAAGAGATATTTAATCCGCTTCAGATGCCGGATACAGGATTTTTTGTACCCAGGGAGAAGTGGGACAGATTTGCCATGAGCTACGATTACCTGCCTAAGAAGGGCTGTGATAATGAATTTGAGCTTGTTGCTTCTGATGCCTGCTATCTCGGTGAGTATTATCATGAAGATGTTGCGTACGAGGCGGGGGGATGCGGTCTTGTATCAACTATTGATGATTATTCGCATTTTGCTATGATGCTTGCCGGCGGTGGTATTTATAAGGGAGCAAGGATCATCAGCTCCGCCTCCGTAAAGTTTCTTGCTACAAATCATCTAACTCAGGAACAATCCTGGGGGCTTGACTGGGATAGCAACAGGGGATATGGATACGGCGGTCTTATGAGGGTGCTTATTAATCAGGGAAAAGCGGGTTCTCAGGCGAGCCTCGGTGAATTCGGCTGGGATGGCTGGACCGGAAATTATATGTGCATTGATCCGGAAAGGAATCTTGTAATTTTGTATTTTATCCAGAGAAGAGGCGCAGGAACGATGCCTGTTGTCAGAAAACTCCGCGCTGCGACCTATGGCGCAATTGACGATCTTGATTGAAAAACTGAATTTACAACTGAAGGTAAGATCAAAAGATTAAACTCCATAAAAAGAAAAATGCCCACGCGGACAGCGTGGGCTTGTTGTTTTAGTAATACTTAATCCTCTTTATCCTCAGCTTCGCCTGCTACAGCAGAGGTTACAGCTGAAACAACAGCAACAATAACAACTGCTATTATGATTATAAGGCCGCCTCCGAGTAACATAAAGAGCATCGCCTGTTCATTTGTAACTGAGTTTGAAAGTAAGGTTAAAAGATTCATATTTGTCTCTCCTACTTCGGCAACTCGCCGCTTATTAAATTGTATCACACAGGTTCGCCTACGTCAAACATTGATATGATCGCATCTACAAGTTTGGGATAGCGGATAACAAAGTATATCTCGGGATCTCCTTGCTTTGCGATTATTATCAGTTTACGGCCGTATCTGGTTATCTCTATATTCTTGAAGTAGATGTTTGAGGTAGCGGAAAGAGATACGGGAGCTTCGCCTTTTTCTTCCAGAAGAGCATCAGTCTCTTTTTTTACCAGCTTTTCGTACTCGTCTTTTCTGTTGTCGTGGAATATTTCCATAAGAGGTAAAGCGCGGGAAAACAGCGCTTCTTTTCGCTTTTCGGCGGCTTTGATCTCAGCAGGGTCGGAGCTTAAGTAAAAGAGGGACGTTGAAAGATCCTTTTCAGAGCACTCGCCTATAAGAGCAGCACTTCCTGAGAGCCTGATGAGATGCGAAAAGGAACTCTCGGGTTCATGTTTTAAATAGTAAGGTGAGATGAGCCCTGTCATATATAAGGGTATCCAGTTCTCTAAACCAAGTATCATTTCAGGAAAGGGACGTCCGAGGTCATGTATTATATGTAAGCGTAAGCCCTTTTTTAACATCATGGCAAGTCCGATCATCCAGCTTCTTGAGAATTTCTCGTCGGAAGCCAGTTCCTCAAAGGGTAAATCGGAATACTCCCAGATATCTTCCTTTGACGGAGAAAGAACAGTTCTTTTTAAAAAAGCTATTTCAGCTTTCTTCATACCGGAGGCTCCGGAATAATGCTTAGAACCAGATGGAATAACAGGCGATGTTAATACTTTGATCTTATCAAAGTGAATTTTCTTCATATAATCATTCAGATCAAATTCGTCAAGCTTAGAGAGAAAACTGCTTATACTCTCTTTGTTTTGCCTTGCGGAATCCATATTTAACTCCGGGGTATTTCCCTCTGAGGAAAGAAGGTAATCGTAAATATATGAAGCACGGGTCTCGGGAGTGTCCAAAAGATTTGTATCTATGCCAATCGCGTCTGAAAGAAGGTTGATGCTCTTAAGAGTATTGCAGCCTGAAGCGATACACTTACTGATCTTGTCTGTAAAGCCGATGTAGTCCGAAGGAGTTCTCTCTCCTCTTATAACACGCGTTATGAACGATGGATCGTAACCTGCGGTTGCGGCTATTTTAGTACGGCTGATTTCAGAGAGACTTGTAAGGATGCCAAGTCTTTCTGCATATTTTTCACGATTGAGTCCGGGGGTGGAAAGAGCTTTTTTAAACCCTCTCTTATATCTTCCGGCGGCTTTACGCCGGACTTATCAAACAGCATTTCAAAGCCTGAGACAAGAGCGTTAAACTCCTGACTGTCGTAGGCAGGTTCGCGGCTTCCGTTTCGGTATCTGCTTATTGCGGAATCGGAAAGGCCGGAAGCGGAGGAAAGGTCACGACCGCTGCATTCTAAGATTTCCAAGTATTCTTCAATTTTATCATTTAGAGCCATATTTATCCCCTTTACGTACGCTTTCAAATAATAAAATACACCCTTAATAAAAGAATCATAGATATTTCCCGATATGTCAATGCCAAAATGGAAAAATAACAAAACCAATCAGCCTCGTATGTTAACATAAGCCTATGCATAAGGCTTGTAGCGATTAATGCGTAAATGGGAACTATATTAATTAATAAGAGGTGAAAACTATGAAGGGATTAAGAAGGAAGATTTTATCGTTTTTTACCACATTGGCAATGACGGTAGGGCTGGTTTTAAGTGTTTACAGTCCATTGAATTCGTTTGCAGACAGTCGGGTCTTATCATTTGACGGGTTTGACTCTGGCAATCCGGGGGTAATTACCTATCAGGTTGATAATAATACAAAGAATGTTGCTGTAACGCTTAACACATCCGGTGCAAATCCTGTGGTAGATCCGAGCACGGGAACGGTAGCTATTACCGGCGACTCGGTTGATGCCGTAATGACATTGCTATCGAGCGCGATCACAAATATAGATCTGACCAATTATAATTCTTCGGATCATGAAATGGTATTATTTGCAAGCGATGGTTTTACGGGTCATTTGACCTATAATGCGGGAACCTTTACTTGCGATGCCCACGGTTTCCCGACTGGCTTAAGTCTTACTTTTGCGATAAGAGATAAGAATAATGGCGGTGGAGGTAACGGCGGAAATCCTCCCGGAGGCTCTAAAACAGCGACTATCACTATGAGCAGCTCAGCCGGATCTTGGAGCGGTAAACCTGCAGCAAGAGTGAATGAATACAGATATCGTACTGACGAAGAAACCATCGATTGGGATTACGACACAGATAATTCCTACAGGTATTGCATTGTTTCAATCGATAACGGTCAGAGAGCGGACTTCTTTGACAGTGCAACAGGTACGGTTTCATTTAACCCAGACCCGGATGATACGACCCATGTAGGCGTTACAATCGCGCACAACTGGGCATATAAGGTTGATTCCATTACGATAAATGGGCAACCCTATAGTGTTCCGAATGTTTCTGACAGAGCTACTTTCCTTCAGTATTTTTCCTTCCGCTACAGAGATCAGGATGTGTCCTATACTATACCGGATGTGGAGGTTAATCCTGACGGAAACGGAAATATAACGCTTAATATTGTGGCAAATCTTCGACCTATTGATATAGATGAGTGTTTTATCGGAAACTTCCTTTGGTGGGAGGACAGAAGCGGAGGCAGCGAGATAAGCCTCATTAAAGTTCAGTATCCGGATTATCTTGGAAGTACGGTATTTGACGAGGCCACTATAGCCGCTGAATCGAGGCTTGAGAGAAATCAGAAAACAGCCCGGTATCTGACATATGGCGTCGAAAACGGACAGGGTGAAATGGTACTTCCTGTAGGAAGTAAGGTTACTATGAGGGTTGCACCAAGGTTTGGATTCCAGGTCAATGAATTTACTATTAACGGAACGCCTTTGGCCTCCGGTCAGTTCAGCCCTGAGAATAATATAGCGGAGTTCACGTTTACAATCACACCTGCGAACTTCCACCTCGGAGCGAATGTGGAAGCGGTAAGCAATGAAGTAAATACGGATACAGCCACGGGTATTTATGCCGGTGATGTACAGATCGGCGATGGGGATAATTCGATGACAATGGGTAGCGCGCTCCTCGAAGTTGAGGACGTTGCCGTTAGCGGAGAGCAGGCTGCTTCCTTCGAAGCGGCAGCCGGTGACTATACTGTAGAGAACTACGTAGATATTTCCCTTTACAACAAGATAAACAAGGGAAGCGCCGATAATGCATGGATCACACAGGTCAGCAATCTGGAAAGACCTGCGACCATAGCCTTCGGACTTGACGCAGATGTATCAAATAAAGTTGTATTGATCGTGCACGAGCGTGCGGACGGCACATATGAAACGATACCGACGAGATATATTCCCGGTGATAATGCAATCGTATTTGAAACATCCAGCTTTTCAAATTACGCGATAGCAATGAAGGATGGAACTCCCGAGCTGTTTTTTGCTCCCGATGACAGTGACAATGGCGCAGGCGGCGGGGATAGCGGTAACAATACATATGAGGGTAATCTTAATACGATAGCTTCTATATTTGACAGCATACCTGCTGACAGCGATGCGGTTATCAGGTTTAACGAGGGAAATGCATTACCTCAGAACGTGATGCTGGCTCTTTCAAAGCATCCGAACGCAAAACTCGAGTTTTGGTTCATCTACGAAGATAAAGAGTATTTCGTCGTTGTAACGGGTAAGAAAATGGCAGAATTGTACGACGAAAATATTCCCTGGTACGGACCGCTTTGGCTTAATCAATACTTTGGAGCTCAATAAAAAATTTTTTCTGCCGCCTGAGGGATCGGGCGGCAGATTTTGTTTGACTATATTGAATTGGAAATCTATAATTGATTTATGAGTAATGTCATTGGAGTATGTGTTACAAGAATACAGGGAGAAATGTGCAGAACGTTTCTCGGCAGTCTGCTGGACAATGCGAAAAAGGCGGGTTTCAGAGTCTGCGTCTTTCAGAGTGTGTATGACTTTGATGAGGAAGGTGAATCAGGGGCAGCCTTTGTTTTTGATGCAATTCCTTATGAGAATTTATGCGCACTTATTATTTTGCATGATACTATTTATGACAAAGAACTCAAGGCACGTATTATTCATAATGCGATAAAAGCAGGGCTGCCCGTTATAATCGCAAGGGACGAATACCCCGGATGCTACGGCCTTGTGGGCACGTATGAAAAAGTCTACGAGAGACTTATCAGGGATGTTCTTAAACAAAACAGTATTCAGGATGTTTTCTACATCGGTGGGCGTCGCAATTCCGGAGTCGATTCCAGGCGCCGTATCGAAATATTCCGCAAGGTTTGCAAGGAACTTGAGGTTCCATTTGATGATACAAAGATAGGATACGGAGAGTATTACGAAGTACCGACCTATAAAATAGTCGATATGCTCCTTGAAGGCGGAAAAAAGCCTCCAAGGGCTATCTTTTGTGCAAATGATATTATGGCACTGGCCGTTATGGAAAGGCTTAAGGAGCGGGGATTTTCCGTACCGGGAGATACCGTTGTTGTGGGCTTTGACGGCCTGGAGAGTGCAAGGTTTTCAACTCCTTCGCTTACAACCTGTGCTGAGAGTATGGACAGCGTCTCTCATCTCGCAATAGAAGTTATAAAAAAGGCACTGAATAAGGAAATCCCTCCCGAAACATTCAGTTATGAATTCTTCCCTGTTTACGGCGCTTCTGCGGGATATGACGGAAACGGGATCGGAGAGAACTCTTCGGCAAATGAGATATTTAAGAGATTCAGGCTCGATGACGCCGACGAGGAAGCCTGCAATGTTTGGATCGACAATTTGCTTTCACAGCAGGATTTCGAACATTTAGACAATTCATTCCCTAAAATCCTTGTAAAGGGAAGATCGGTCCTTGTAAGACCTGAAGCTTACTGGAAGTTCAGCAGAGGTGAAGAGTCTGAAAGACTGCCGCAAAAGGTTATTTCCTATTCCTACAATGACGAAGGAATAATGACCACAAGGGAATGCGATTATAAATCTGCTATGATGGAGAGCCTTATTACCTGTAAAGAGGACGAGATGGTGGTTTTCTCCGCTATTTCGGCCCATAATGTGGTATACGGAATTGCTGTCGACAAAACATCTGATCCGCTTAACGAGGGCGGTCGTCTTAACAGATTTATCGTTACTTTGGACAGAGGTCTTTCAATTGCCATAAGCGGTGAGAGACAGCTGTATCTTGCTGACAAGATCAATAAGAGCCGTTATAACGATCCCCTTACCGAGATGCTAAACTATGACGGTGCCAGCCGCTGGTACCAAAACTACGTCAGTGATGAGATTGCGAAGCATTCCTATATGCTTATAGGAGTGTACTCGCTTATTTCCTACGCAAGGATCCTTAATGAATATGGTGCTGATTTCCTTGAGACCTGCCTGAAATACATTGCAACGACCCTTAAGGAAATGAATCCTGACAATACCATGATCGCCAGGATTTCCTCGGACAGCTTCGTTGTGGGTTATATTTTCGAAAATGAACATAACTCATCAAGGGAGATAGAGGTTACCATCAACAACTTCTTTACTGCGGTTGAAACCAAGAGAGCGGAAGGCCCCGACTGGGATATCCTCGAGGTCAGCTGCGGATATGTCTCTGACGAGCTTGAGGATAATGACAGCTTTGAGGGCTATATCAATGCCGCTCTGGCTACTCTTTACAGAAACCGTGCTGCAGTTCAGAGAAAGACGGCACAGATAGAGAAAATCGGGGCAGGAAAGGCGCTGCTTGACTATAGACGCAGGCTTATCTCCCTTATACAGGATGATCGGTTCATCTACCATTTCCAGCCCATTGTCAGCGCTGTTAACGGTGAGATAGTGGCTTACGAAGCCCTTATGAGGACTGATGAGACTATCGGAATGACCCCTCTTGAAGTACTTAATGCAATGGAGATGTTCGATAAGTACGCCGATATGGAGCGCTGTACGTTTACACATATTCTCAGACGTATCAGAAGCCAGATTAATGATTTTGGCGGAAAGAAGATATTTATAAACACAATTCCCGGACATTTCCTTACAAAGGTAGAAGTCAGAAATCTTCGTTCGGAATTTGGAGACCTGCTTAAGAGGATTACCATCGAGCTTACCGAATCTCAGACCGCGGACCAAAAGGAAATTGAAGCTATAGCGCATTTTGCGGGAGAGGATTGTCATAACGATATCGCGGTAGACGACTACGGAACCGGACATTCGAATATCGTTAACCTCCTTGAATACAGGCCGCAGATAGTTAAGGTTGACAGATATCTTATCAGCAATATTCAAAATGACAGAAACAAGCAGATGTTTGTTAAGAGCCTGATCGAGTTTGCGAAGGAAGCACATATACAGGTGCTGGCAGAGGGTGTTGAGACATCAGAGGAGCTTGGATGCGTGATAGGGCTTGGAGCCGATCTTATACAGGGATATTATACAGCAAGACCTGCCTTTGAGGTTATAAGCGAAATCCCGAAAGAGATTTCGGAAGAAATAAAACGCATGAATCAGGAAAAGAACAGTAGGTAAAATGCTTAGAGACGAAAGACTTGAGGATATATCTGACGGGCGAAGATATGGTATAAACGATCTGGTTAAAGCGGACGCGGGCGGATGCAAGGGATGCTCAAAATGCTGTGAGATCATGACGGATACCATAATTCTTAGCCCGATTGATATTTATAGGATAGAAAAAGAGACAAATAAAAGCTTTAATGATATGCTTGACGTAAATATCGAACTCGGTATGGCGGACGGGCTGATCTTACCCCACATTAAAGCGAATGAAAACGGGTGTAATTTCTTATCGGAAGATAAAAGATGCACTATTCACGGCAATCGTCCCGACTTTTGCAGGCTCTTTCCTTTGGGAAGACTCTACGAGGAGGATGGATTTTCATATATTTTGCAGGTAGGGCAGTGCGATAAGCCTCTTACTAAAGTAAAGGTAAAAAAGTGGATAGATACGCCTGAACTTAAGGAACACGAAGCGTATGTCCTTTTGTGGCACAAAATCGTCAGGAAAATGGGACAAAAGGCTTTGGAAGCTTCGGAAGAAGAAAGAAAGAGCATAGTGATGAGTCTTTTAAATGAATTTTATATGACTCCTTTTGACGATTTTTATCCCGAATTTATTGAAAGAGCAAGAAAGTACGAAACGGAATAAAACAAGATGGCTTTTGACGGAATAACTATGGCGGCTCTTGTTAAGGAGCTGGACAGTAGAATTAAAGACGGAAGAATAAGCAAAATAGCTCAGCCGGAAGCGGATGAGCTTATTCTTACGATACATACCGCGGAGGGAAACCTTAAACTCCTGATTTCGGCGGATGCGTCGTTACCTTTGGCATATCTAACGGATAACAATAAGCAGGGACCTCTCACGGCCCCCAATTTTTGTATGCTTCTAAGAAAGCATATCCAGGGCGGAAGGATCGTGTCCGTAACCCAGCCGGGGCTTGAGAGAATTATGATAACAGAGATCGAGCACCTTGATGAGATGGGGGATCTTTGCAGAAAACGACTTATATTTGAGCTGATGGGAAAGCACAGCAATATTATTTTTACGGACTCGGACGGTAAGATAATAGACAGTATCAAGAGAATATCCTTTGCTATCAGCAGCGTTAGAGAAGTTCTCCCGGGGAAAGATTATATAATACCTCCCTCGCAGGATAAGGCGGAGCTTCTTGATTACTGTAAAGAAGCAGGTGACAGAGGTCATAGAGAGGATGGAGCGGGTAGCGATGTGCTATCTGTTTTGAGCGGAGGTAAGCCTCTGTTTAAAGCGATTTACGGCGGATTTAAGGGAATATCTCCCCTTATGGCCAATGAAATCTGCTACCGTGCCAAAATTGACCCTGATATGCCTGTAACAGATCTTGATGAGGCTTCAAAAGCGCTGCTTAGAAAAGAACTTACAGATATTGCCGGAAAGGTTTTAAGAGGAGAATTTGCGCCCTGTATCATATACAAAAATAAGGTGCCGGCAGAGTACTGCGCTTTGGAACTTACGATGTACGGAAATAGCGCCGATCTGAGGCAGGAATCCTCCATATCAAAGCTTCTTGAGAAGTTTTACAGAGAAAAGAATCTCTCGGTAAGAATACGCCAGAGATCAGCCGACTTAAGGCATATTGTACAGGTGGCTTTAGAGAGAAATGTAAAAAAGCTGGATCTTCAGCTTAAACAGCTGAAAGATACCGAGGACAGAGATACAAACAGACTCTATGGAGAGCTACTTACTGCTTACGCTTATCAGATAGATAACGGATGTGATTTTGCAGAGGTGGAGAATTATTATAACGGCGAAAAACTGAAGATCCCTATGGATAAGAGCCTTACTCCTTCGGAAAATGCCAAAAGATATTTCGATAAATACGGTAAGCAAAAAAGAACCTACGAGCATCTTACCGGCCTGATAGAGGAATCTGCCGGCGATGTAGAGCATCTAAAGTCTATTCAGACAGCCCTTGATATAGCTCTGGCAGAGGAAGATCTTGTACAGATACGTCTGGAACTCGAAGAAGGAGGATACGTTAAAAAGACCTCCTCTAAGGGGAAAAAGGAAAAGATTACAAGCAAGCCTTTCCATTACATTTCCTCTGACGGGTATGATATTTACGTTGGAAAGAACAATTTCCAAAATGACGAACTGACCTTTAAGACCGCAAATGGAGGTGACTGGTGGTTCCATGCAAAAAAAATCCCCGGCTCTCATGTGATCCTTAAGGTAAAGCAGGGAGAGGAAGTACCCGACAGAGCCTTTGAAGAGGCAGCAAAGCTTGCAGCCTTCTATTCCTCCGGAAGAGAGTTTGATAAAGTTGAAGTAGACTATGTCCGCAAAAAGGAAGTAAAAAAGCCAAGCGGAGCGAAGCCCGGTTTTGTGGTTTACTACACCAATTACTCTATGACCACGGATACGGATATATCAAACCTTACCTTGGCAGATTAGAGAAATTGTCCGAAGAACCCGGGAAAAGCATTTTTTTGATTTGACAAAAATGAATCAAGTGTCAGAAAAGCCGCCTGCAATGATCAGCAGGCGGCTTTTTGTGACATCTATGTTATTTATCTAAAAGCGACGACGTCGTCATATCGGTTAACATAAGGCCCTAAGCGGCAATTTGCCGTGAATACATAACTTAATGAAATCCGGCTTATGTTAACAGGTGGAGTTTCCTTGCAATCCTTACGAGAGCGGCTCCTTTGGGGAATGCTTTAAGCTCCTCGGCAGTTACAGCTCTTACAAGAAGAAGGGCTACAAAGTAAACAGGGACTGCTGCTATAATAGCCGGGATTACGGAAATCCTCGGTGAGGAGGTAAAGTGCAGGATCAATCTGTATACTCCGTAGGAGGCTGCTCCCATAATACCCGAAGCTGCAAAGGGAAGGAGGAAAGTGCGGAGCATTTCCTGTTTGTAGCCTGTATGGCGTCTTACGGCAAGCTGGTTAAGGATTGCGATAACGGCTGAGTAAAGGGTGCTGGATATCGCTATTGAGAAAACATCCAGATCTGTGAGGAAAAGCAGCGCCGCTCCGACTCCTGTTTGGATTACTAAAGCGACACCTGCGTTTATGATAGGCGTGACAACTTTTCCGAGTCCCTGGAGAACGGAACTGTTTAATGTACTTAAGGCGTAAAAGATGACCGAAAGAGACAGGGCCATTAATGAGTGCTTTGCGAGATCGATGTTAGGCAGCGTATTGGGGTAGAGAAGGAGAGTTACGGGCGCCGCCAAAACAAAGAGTCCTACCGCACAGGGGATGGATATCAGCATTGTCGCCTTGACTGCGAGAGCTATCTTTCCTTTTGATTCCTCGGTCTTATTTGAAGCTATAAGCTGGGCGATCTGCGGTATCATAGCCGCTGCCATTGCCGAGGCAAAGGCTATCGGAATATTGGAAATCTTCATAGATTTACCCGAAAAGATTCCCCAGTGACTTGTTACCTCAACCAGATTAAGATTCCTTATGGCCGGATAGAAAGAGGTAAAGAGCTTGTTGTTTACGGTCGAGGCAAGATTGCTCATTGCCGTTGATAAAATAAAAGGTGTTACGATAAGCGTGATCATTTTGATGATAGAGCCTGCGCTGTCCACGTCTTTATGGGTATCTGACTGTATCATCTTTTTAAATCCCGGACGGACTTTCATATATGCAAAAAACATAAATATAAGGGCGATGACAACGCCACTGCCTGTACCTAAGGCGCTTCCTATTGCACCGCTTACGGCTTCGGCTATTTCCTTGCCGACTTTAGAGGATATGGCTGAGATGGGAGACAGTCCGAAGACGGAATGAGTCTGCGCATATCTGATAAGAAGGTATGCGGCACCGACGCTTACTATGGCGTTGGCAATCTGCTCCAAAATTTGGGATACGGAGGTCGGCACCATATTTTTATGGGCCTGGAAGTATCCTCTGAGGACTCCCAAAATGCCGTAAATAAAGATTGTGGGAGCAAATGTGCGAAGAACGGGTATCGCGTCGGGCTCTACGAAAAGACCTGCTCCGAAATACAAAAAAGCGCTGGCGATACCGCCGATCACAAGGACATATATCAGTGAACCGATAAATAGTCTGTGGGCGTTTTTATATTCTCCGGCTCCCAGCTTTCCCGCCATTACCTTTGAGATGGCCGAGGGGATACTGTAGGAGGAGACCAGGAGGATTATAGTATAGTAATTGTAGGCTGAGGAGTAATATCCAAGTCCGAGATCTCCGATTATAGCCGAGAGAGGACTGGTGTATAGAAGACCGATTATACGGCTGATGAACCCGGCGGCCGCAAGTATACCGGCCTGGGTTATAAAATTGTTCAAAGCTCCGCTTTTTGTCTTAGAGCTGACGGATTCATTGTTCATTTTCTAAACTTTCCTTATTAAACGTAAAATCTACACTCATAAAGTCTAACACGAATAGAAATAATCCGCTATTATTATTTGAGGAAATATGCTATTATAGTTATGTGTGCCGAGACGTATTCGCACGGGGGATAGCATATATATTTGGAGGATTCTGATGAAGAAAATTCTTTTTGTCGCATCCGAAGGTGTTCCTTTTATCAAGACCGGAGGATTGGCGGACGTTGTTGGATCGCTGCCGAAATACATTGACAAAAAATACTTTGATGTTAGGGTATTTCTTCCCAAATACGCCTGCATGAAGCAGGAAATGAAAGACAAGCTTAAGTACGTGACCAATTTCTATATGGACTTCAACTGGCAGAATATTTATGTCGGTATTTTCGAAGCCATAGTGGACGGAGTACATTATTACTTTATTGACAACGAGTTTTACTGGGCGGGCGCGAAGGTTTACAATGATGATCCCAGATATGAAATAGAAAGATATACCTATTTTTGCAAGGCTGTCCTTTCCGCACTTCCCGTTATAGATTTCAGACCTGACCTTATCCACTGCCATGACTGGCAGACCGGTATCATCCCTGTATATCTTAAGGAAAGATTCGCGGGAAGCGAGTTTTACCGTGGGGTGAAGAGCGTTATTACGATCCATAACCTTAAGTTCCAGGGTAAATGGGATGTTAAGACGGTTCAAAATATCACAGGTCTTCCGGATTATTACTTTACTCCGGATAAGCTTGAATCCTACAAAGACGCCAATCTTCTAAAGGGCGGCATTGTTTTTGCAGATGCAATAACAACTGTTTCTGATACATATGCCGAAGAGATAAAGACTCCTTTCTACGGCGAGGGGCTTGATCCTCTTTTGAGAGCCAGAGCCAATTCACTTAGAGGAATCGTAAACGGAATCGACTATACGGACTTCGACCCCGCTACTGACAAGCATATCGTTAAGAAATATAACGCCGTGAATTTCCGAAAGGAAAAGGTTAAGAATAAGCATGCTCTTCAGGAAGAGCTCGGCCTTACGGTCGACGACAAGAAGATGATGATCGGTATTGTGTCGAGACTTACTGACCAGAAGGGACTTGACCTGATCGCTTATGTCATGGATGAGCTTTGCCAGGATGATATTCAGCTTGTTGTTCTCGGAACCGGCGAAGAGCGCTACGAGAATATGTTCAGGCATTTCGACTGGAAATACAATAACAAGGTTTCAGCAAATATCTACTATTCCGACGCATTGTCCCATAAGATATATGCGGCCTGCGATGCTTTCCTGATGCCTTCGCTTTTTGAGCCCTGCGGACTCAGCCAGCTGATGGCGCTCCATTACGGAACGATCCCTATCGTCCGCCAGACCGGAGGACTTAAGGATACCGTAGAGCCTTACAATGAATATGAGAGTACAGGCACGGGCTTCGGATTTATAAATTATAATGCACACGAAATGCTTTCCACCATCAGATACGCCGAGAGGATCTTCTACGATCGAAAGCGAGAATGGAACAAGATGGTTGACCGCGCTATGGCGGTAGATTTTTCCTGGGAGGTATCCGCTAAAAAGTACCAGGAAATGTATATGTGGCTTTGCCCGGATTACGATGCGGATAAATAAATCAAACAAGGACGTTTAAAATGATTAAGAGCATGACCGGCTTCGGAAGAAGCGAGATTACAGTTCACGACCGGAAGTTTTCCGTTGAACTTAAAAGCGTTAACCACCGCTACCTGGATGTAAACATCCGTATGCCCAAGGCACTCAACTTTTTCGACTCTGCCATCAGGCAGGAGCTGAAAAAGTATATCTCCAGAGGAAAGGTTGATGTATTTATTACCTATGAAAACCTCGGAGAGGCCACATCGACCGTAAGGTACAACAGAGAGCTTGCCGCCGAATATCTTGGCTATCTTAAGCAGATGAGCGAGGAGTTCGGACTTGAAAACGATATCAGAGTATCCAATCTTTCAAAGTATCCCGATGTCTTTGTTATGGAAGAAAATGATGTTGACGAGGAGGAGCTTTGGAAGGATCTCCAGAGCGTTATAGATGCAGCCTGCGATACCTTTGTCAAAACACGTATCACTGAAGGTGAGCATTTAAAAGACGATCTTATCGGGAAGCTCGATCATATGGCTGAGCTTGTTTCCTTTATCGAGGAGAGATCTCCTAAGATCATCGAGGAATACAGATCAAAGATCGATGCAAGAGTAAGGGAGATCCTCGGAGATAATACAGTTGATGAGGGAAGACTCCTTACGGAGGTTACCGTTTTTGCCGACAAGATCTGTGTTGATGAAGAAATCGTCAGACTAAAGAGCCATATCGATACGGTAAAGAAAGAGCTCGGCGGTGGCGAGAATATCGGCCGTAAGCTTGATTTTCTTGCACAGGAGCTTAACAGAGAAGCAAATACAATTCTTTCAAAGTCTACCGATTTAGAGATTGCCAATTGCGGCATCGAGCTTAAGACAGAGATTGAAAAGGTACGTGAACAGATACAGAATATTGAATAATGTGAGGACTTTTTATGGATAAAAAGGGTATTTTACTTGTGATATCCGGCTTTTCCGGGGCCGGAAAGGGCACCGTTGTAAACCGTCTTCGCGAGAAATACGATGAATATGCCCTCTCCATATCTATGACGTCGAGAAAACCGCGTCCTACCGATGTGGAAGGTGAGACATATTTCTTTGTTACAAGAGAAAAATTTGAAAAAACTATTGCAGAAAACGGACTTCTTGAGTATGCTGAATATTGCGGCAATTATTACGGTACCCCCAGAGCCTTTGTGGAGGAACAGCTTAATGCCGGAAAAAATGTTATACTCGAGATAGAGATTCAGGGAGCAACCAATATAAAAAAGGCATTCCCCGAGAGCCTTCTTATCTTTATCACACCGCCCAGTGCTACCGAGCTCGAAAGGAGACTTAAGGGCCGCGGTACCGAGACGGATGATGTAATTGCAAAGAGGCTTAAGAGGGCCTTCGAAGAATCTGACGGAATGGATACCTACGATTATATAGTTGTTAATGACGACCTTGAGGAATGTGTTGATGAGGTTCATCGCATAATAGACCTGGCAAGGCGCCAGCCCCTTAGGATGAAATCTTTTATCGAAGAGATGAAAGAGCAGCTTAAAGTGTACGACAAATAATAAAGGAGATGATAAAATGTTACACCCTTCTTATGTTGATCTTATGAATGTTGTTAATAAGGATGTTGCTGAGGACGAAGAGCCTGTAGTAAGCAGCCGTTATTCCATCGTTATGGCTTCCGCAAAGCGCGCAAGACAGCTTGTAAGCGGAGATCCCCAGCTCGCAGGTCAGGAGGACGAAAAGCCCCTTTCTATTGCGGTTAAGGAGATTTACGACGGAAAAGTAAAGATCCTTCCTAATATCGAAGATTAATCCGGTACAGAAAAGGGAGCCGAAATGGGGAGACAAACCGCATTTCGGCTGTATTTTTGCTTATAGAAATTTATATGAAGATACTTATTATTTCTCTCGGATGCGACAAAAACCTTGTGGATACGGAGAAGATGATAGGTCTTTTATCTGAAAGAGGCTACGAATTTACAGACGACGAAGCTGAGGCTGAGGCTGTCATAGTAAATACCTGCTGCTTTATAGGCGATGCAAAAGAGGAGAGCATAAATACTCTTCTTGAGATGGGAGAGCTGCGTAAAAGCGGAAAGATAAAGGCACTTATCGCCTCCGGATGCTTATCCGAAAGATACAAAGATGAAATACAAAAAGAGATTCCCGAGGTTGATGCTCTCATAGGAACAATGTCTGTTCCGGATATCGCTGATACCCTTGATAAGGTACTTAAAGGCACACCTGCCAACTCATTCAGGCCCCTATCAAGCAATCCTTCGATACGCTCAAAGAGAGTTCTTACTACCGGTGGGCATTTTGCATACCTGAAGATAGCTGAAGGCTGCGACAAAAACTGCACCTACTGCATCATACCAAAGGTTCGCGGAGGATATCGTTCCGTTCCGATGGAGGATCTTGTTTCGGAAGCGGAAAAGCTTGCGCAGGACGGAGTTAAGGAACTCATCCTTGTTGCACAGGAGACAACCCTTTACGGAAAAGACCTCTACGGAAAGAAGTCTCTTCCGGAGCTTTTAAGAAGGCTTTGTAAGATATCGGGACTTTACTGGATCAGGATTCTTTATTGCTACCCCGAAGAGATTACGGACGAGCTTATAGATACGATAGCTTCCGAAAAGAAGATCTGCCATTATCTCGATATTCCCATTCAGCACGCTTCGGACGATATTTTGCGCCGGATGGGCAGATGGACAAACCAAAAGCAGCTTCGTGATATGATAGAAAAGCTAAGGAATCGAATTCCTGACATAGCTCTTAGAACAACCCTGATTTCCGGATTCCCCGGAGAGACACAGGAGGATTTCGAAGAGCTTTACAGATTCGTTAATGATATGGAATTTGACAGACTCGGTGTATTTCCATACTCCCGTGAGGAGGATACCGTAGCGGGTGAAATGAAGGATCAGATAGACGAGGAAGTTAAGAAATTCAGGCGCGATGAGCTTATGGAGCTGCAGCAGGAGATAGTCTTCGAAAGAAACGATTCTATGCCGGGAACTATTCTTACCGTTATGGTAGAGGGAAAGGTAGCCGACGAAGATACGTACGTTACGAGAACCTATCGCGACGCGCCGGGAGTAGACGGATATCTGTTTTTAAATACGACGGCTAATCTGATGACCGGAGACTTTGTAAAAGTTATTGTTACGGATACTAATGATTATGATCTGATTGGAGAAATATATAATGGGTAATTCAGAGGAAAAGGGCGAGACTAAGACTAAAATCTGGAATGTGCCTAATATTATGACTACGGTCAGGATGATACTCATCATCCCTTTTGTACTTGCTCTCTTGGGGGCAACCCACGGCTGGTATGGCGAGGACAATTTTTTCACCGCTTGCATAGTTGCTGATGCTATTTTTATTCTCGCGAGCCTAACTGACCTTTTTGACGGAAAGATAGCGAGAAAATACAATCTTGTCACCAATTTCGGAAAGTTTATGGATCCCCTTGCGGATAAGGTCCTTGTTTGCTCCGGACTCATCTGCCTTGTGGAAATGCGGAGAGTACCTGCCTGGATCGTCATTGTTATAATAGCGCGTGAATTTATAATCAGCGGCTTCAGACTTGTGGCTTCGGATGCAGGTATCGTAATAGCTGCCAGCTATTGGGGAAAGTGGAAGACTACGCTTCAAATGACACTTGTTATCATGGCGATTCTGGATCTTAGCCCCTATATTCCTTTTTACGGAATTCTTTTGACGATAGTTATGTACCTGGCGCTGATCCTTACAGTGATCTCTCTTGTGGATTATATCTACAAGAATCATAAAGTTCTTACCCGCTGATAAAAGGTAAATTGGAGAAAATATGAAACTGGATAAAATCAAGGAAACCACATCTGAAAACGGAAAAGAAACAATCTTTTCAAGATGCGTTAAAATCTGCGGAATCGGGGAAGACAAGGTAAGAGGCCTTATCACCGATGTAGAGGTCCCCGAAAAAGCGCAGGTTGACATCTCTTCAATAGTGGGAGAGGTGCATATACGTGTTCAGGCAGCCGCAGAGGACAAAAAATCAGCAAGAAAGATCATAAAGCCCGTTGTCGGACAGCTTAAAGAAATTTTTGGAAACTACATCTACTCTACCGAGGAAAGCGTTACTCTTGAGCAGGCTGTGGTCGATCTTTTGCTCGCAAACAATCTTACGGTATCCTGTGCGGAGTCCTGCACCGGCGGAATGCTTAGCGCAAGACTTATCAACGTTCCCGGAGTATCCGAAGTATATAAATACGGATATATAACATACTCCAACAAGTCAAAGAGAAAGATCCTCGGAGTAAGACGCTCCGTTATAGACAAGTACGGAGTTATAAGCGCCGAAACGGCCAAAGATATGGCTAAGGGCCTTGCTGGCATAACAAAAGCGGATATCTGTGTCAGCGTGACCGGAAATGCGGGTCCGGACGCCAGTGAGGATAAGCCTGTGGGCCTTGTGTACATCGGATGCTGCATAAAGGGAAAGGTAGCTGTTACCGAAGCCCATTTTACAGGCGAAAGAAATGAGATAAGAGAGGCCGCGACCGCCGCAGCTCTTGCCTTTATGAGGAATAATATGCTGGAGTATTACAGCAGAGTTACTTTCGGATCCGACGAGGATTAGTCTTTCGGAGTTTTCGCATTTTTCGAAAAAATATATAAATTATCTGCAGAGGGCTTGCGTTTGTGAGCCCTCTGTGTTATTTTACCCATGCGGAAGAATTTTCAATATTTGAAATCATACAGTTCAAAATTCAAGATTTCGGCTTATATGCCGATAAAGTGACTTTTATTACCCCCAAAATATGATAAATTAAAAATGTGATTGAAACAGGCCCGAATTTTGATTAATTCGGTTGACAAAATCGAACGGATGTTTTATTCTGATACAAGAAAGCGAACATTCGTTCTCAAAAGGAGATTATATAATGGAAAACGAAGAGAAGAAAAAAGCACTTGAAGCGGCTCTGAGCCAGATTGAAAAGCAGTACGGAAAAGGAACGGTTATGAGACTCGGAGATCCCAACGCGCAGATGTCCGTTGAGACCATCCCCACCGGTTCCATAAGCCTTGACATCGCCCTTGGACTCGGAGGAATACCTAAGGGAAGGATCGTAGAGATCTATGGTCCCGAATCAAGTGGTAAGACTACCGTTACTCTTCATATGATAGCTGAAGTACAAAAAAGAGGCGGAATCGCCGGATTTATCGATGCAGAGCACGCCCTCGATCCCGTGTATGCAAAGAATATCGGCGTAGATATCGATAACCTCTATATTTCCCAGCCTGACAACGGTGAGCAGGCGCTTGAGATCGCTGAGACGATGGTTCGCTCCGGTGCTGTAGATATTGTAGTAGTTGACTCTGTTGCTGCCCTTGTTCCCAAGGCCGAGATCGACGGTGATATGGGAGATTCCCATGTAGGCCTTCAGGCAAGGCTTATGTCCCAGGCGCTCAGAAAGCTTACCGCTGTTATCAGCAAGTCAAACTGCGTAGTTGTATTTATCAACCAGCTCCGTGAGAAGGTAGGTGTTATGTTCGGAAACCCCGAGACAACTACAGGTGGACGCGCTCTTAAATTCTTCTCCTCTGTAAGACTCGATGTAAGACGTATCGAATCTATCAAGCAGGGCGGAGAAGTTATCGGTAACAGAACCAGAGTTAAAGTCGTTAAGAACAAAGTAGCGCCTCCTTTCAAGGAAGCCGAGTTTGACATTATGTTCGGTGAGGGTATATCCGTTGCGGGAGATATTCTCGATAAGGCTGCCGATGCGGATATTATTGTTAAATCAGGTGCATGGTATGCCTATAACGGAGACAAGATCGGACAGGGACGTGAGAATGCAAAGCAGTTCCTTAAGGATAACCCCGCTATCTGCGGAGAGATAGAAGCTAAGGTACGTGCTCATTACGGATTAAATGGCACCTCAGCTGCCGCTGAAGCTCCTGACGAGGCGCCCGTTAAGACCTCCGGAAGAGCATCAAAGGAAAAGAATACCGAGGAATGATCTGATGCAGGTTACAAAGATTCTGCCTCTGGATAAAAAAAGAAGCCGAGTATGGCTTGATGAGGAGTTCGCCTTTGTCCTTTACAAAGGCGAACTTCGCCGTTTTAATATCCGGGAGGGCGAGGAACTTTTCGAAAAAGATTATACTGAAATAGTAAATACTCTTCTGCCTAAGAGAGCGAAGTTACGGGCTATGAATCTTTTAAAGAGCCGTACATATTCCGTAAAACAGCTTGAAGACAAATTAAGAGAGGGTTTCTATCCCGAGGAGATAATAGCCGGTGCCATAAACTATGTCTCTTCCTACGGATATCTTGACGATAAGAGGCTTTCCGAGGAGTACATACGGGTACACCTTTCGGACAAGAGCCGTATGCGTATTAAACAGGACCTCCAAAGAAAAGGCATATATTCCGAAACAATCCGCGAGGCTTTTGAGGCTTGCTCCGATGAGGGCTTTATACAGGACGAGACGGAGCAGATTAAAAATCTTTTAAGAAAAAGAAAATTTGACCCTTTGACATGTAATGACCGAAAAGAGTTTGCAAAACAATTTGCATATCTTGCATCAAAAGGATATTCCTCCGAAACTGTCAGAAAAGCCCTTGGCGATTGGGATTCCTTCTGAAATCCGATAATATTACGCCGGTTATTTGGGGTTGACATTATTCCCTCAAAACATTAATATAATAAATGTTGTACTATGAAAATTAAATAAGGAGGTGCTCCTGTAATGCCTATGCCACCAATTCCTATGGTCGCATTCATCGGGATCCTCGCTGGTGCTATATTAATTACCGCCGTTTTGGCAGTACTTATAACGTCCAACACCCTCAAGAAATCAGCAGCGAAAACAATCGGTTCTGCTGAGGACAAAGCCAGAGAGATAATTGATGAAGCCTTAAAAACTGCGGAGTCCGACAAGAGAGAAGCTGCTCTTAAAGCGAAGGAGGAATCCATTCGTATTAAGAACGAAACCGATCGCGAAGTTAAAGAACGTCGCGCTGAAGTTTCCAAGAGCGAGCACAGGATTCAGCAGAAGGAAGAAGCGATTGATAAGAAAACAGACGCTCTTGAGCGTCGTGAGCAAAGCCTCGCAGCGAGAGAAGAGAATCTTTCTAAGATGAAGGAGGAAATCTCTAAGCTTAACGAGCAGAGACTACAGGAACTGGAAAGAATTTCCGGATTAACCTCTGAACAAGCAAAAGAGTACTTGTTGAAAATTGTTGAAGATGAAGTCAGACATGACGAAGCCCTGATGATCAAGGAAATGGAGAACAGGGCAAAGGAAGAGGCGGACAAGAAGGCTAAAGAGTATGTTGTTACCGCAATTCAGAGATGTGCAGCTGATCATGTTTCAGAGACAACTATCTCAGTAGTCCAGCTTCCTAACGACGAGATGAAGGGACGTATTATCGGTAGAGAGGGTAGAAATATCCGTACGCTCGAAACCTTGACCGGGGTTGAGCTTATCATTGATGATACTCCGGAAGCAGTCGTACTTTCCGCATTCGATCCTGTGCGCCGTGAGGTTGCAAGGATTGCGCTCGAGAAACTCATTGTGGATGGAAGAATCCATCCTGCGAGAATTGAAGAAATGGTTGAGAAGGCTCAAAAGGAAGTTGACCAGACCATTAAAGAAGAAGGTGAAGCAGCCGTACTGGAAGTTGGAGTGCACGGCCTGCATCCTGAACTCGTCAAATTACTTGGCCGTATGAAGTATCGTACAAGCTACGGTCAGAATGCTCTTAAGCATTCCATCGAAGTAGCTCACCTTTCAGGATTACTTGCTTCTGAACTGGGACTTGATGTCAGACTTGCTAAACGCGCCGGACTCTTGCATGATATCGGTAAAGCGGTTGACCATGAGATGGAAGGTTCTCATGTACAGCTTGGAGCTGATCTGTGCCGTAAGTATAAGGAAAACGCAGTTGTTATTAATGCCGTTGAATCACATCACGGCGATGTAGAAGCTACTTCACTTATTGCATGCATCGTTCAGGCAGCGGATACAATCTCCGCAGCCAGACCGGGAGCTCGCAGAGAGACTCTCGAGATTTACACCAGCCGTTTAAAACAGCTGGAAGATATTTCCAACAATTTCAAAGGGGTAGAAAAGTCTTTTGCTATTCAGGCAGGACGAGAAGTTCGAGTTATGGTTGTCCCCGAGCAGATTTCAGATACCGATATGGTACTTCTTGCTCACGATATTTCTAAACAGATTGAGGCTGAAATGAAGTATCCCGGACAGATTAAGGTTAATGTTATCCGCGAGAGTCGCGTGACAGATTACGCTAAATAAATCATAATTCCGGTTTCGAAAAACATTACTTAAAGCAAAATAAATGCCATTACCTTCGGGTAGTGGCATTTTTTTGTTAAATATTGCCTATTGAAGGATTTGCTAACTTATTGTATTATAAGCGAGATGTATATTTGTATGATTGTATACAATCAGAGACAACAAGGATTGGAGATTTGTAATGAAGGCTTACAAGGAAATGACTCGCGAAGAACTGCTTACTCTTAAAGCAGAGCTTGAAAAGGCTTACGAGGACGCAAAAGGAAAGGGACTTAAGCTCGATATGTCGAGAGGAAAGCCCAGCCCCGCACAGCTTGATCTTTCTAAAGGATTTCTTGATGCACTTTCATCCGAAGACACTTTAAAGGCACAGGATGGTACCGATACGAGAAACTATGGCGTTCTCGACGGTATTCCTGAAGCAAAGGAGCTTATGGCACAGATTATGGATGTCAGCCCCGAGTCTGTTATTGTTTGCGGAAATGCAAGTCTTAATATAATGTACGATACCGTGTCAAGATCTTTTACACACGGCGTTAACGGAAATACTCCCTGGTGTAAGCTTGATAAGGTTAAGTTCCTCTGCCCTGCACCGGGATACGACAGACACTTCCGCATAACCGAGTTCTTTGGCGTTGAGATGATCACTGTTCCCATGTCCCCCGAAGGACCCGATATGGATATGGTCGAGAAGTATGTAAATAACGACGAAACTGTAAAGGGAATCTGGTGTGTTCCCAAGTATTCAAATCCCCAAGGCTATAGCTACAGCGATGAGACAGTAAAACGCTTTGCTGCTTTGAAGCCTGCAGCTAAGGATTTTAGGATATTCTGGGATAATGCATATGCCATTCACCATCTCTACGAGGAGCCCGATAAGCAGGATAATATCCTGAACATCCTTGATGAGTGCGCAAAGTGCGGAAACCCTGATATGGTATATGAATTTGCTTCTACCTCAAAGGTTACATACGCCGGAGGCGGAATATCAGCGGTAGCATCATCTCCCGATAACCTTGCATGGATCAAGAAGTCTATGACGGTTCAGACTATCGGATATGATAAGGTAAATCAGTTAAGACATGTTAAGTTCTTTAAGAATTTTGACGGAGTAAAGGCTCATATGATGAAGCATGCCGAGTCTATGAGACCTAAGTTCCTTGCAGTTGAAGGAGTACTTGAAAAGGAACTCGGCGGACTTGAAATCGGAACCTGGACTAATCCCAACGGAGGATACTTCATATCCTTTGATTCCCTTCCGGGATGCGCAAAGGCAATCGTTGCCAAGTGTAAAGAAGCGGGAGTTGTTCTTACCGGAGCCGGAGCTACATTCCCTTACGGTAAAGACCCTGAGGATAAAAATATCCGAATCGCCCCTTCTTTCCCTTCACCGGAAGAGATGGCTCAGGCGACTGACCTATTTGTCCTTTGCGTAAAACTGGTCAGTGTTGAAAAAATATTGGAAAGCAAGTAGAATTAAAGCGGTTCCCTTAAGGGAGCCGCTTTTTTGGAGGATAAAAATGGAAGAAATAAAGAGAATCGGAAGAGAACTTGTAGCCAAGGGAGCTATTATTGATTACTACAGAGACACTATGCAGATCCCTAACGGAAATATAGCTAAATGGGACCTTATAGACCATAAGGGGGCTGCCGCTGTTGTGGCCGTAAGAGAAGACGGCAAGCTTATTATGGTTAAACAGTACAGAAACGCCCTTGAAAGAGAGACGATAGAAATCCCCGCCGGAGGGTTAAACGGCCGGGACGAGCCTACTATGGATGCGGCTGTGAGAGAACTTAGAGAAGAAACAGGCTATATAGCCGAAAAGACAGAGTTTCTTACTTCCATCTATACTACCGTAGCTTTTTGTAACGAAAAGATAGACATATATCTTGCTACCGGTCTGAAAAGACGTGAGGGCCAGGACCTTGACGAGGATGAGTTCGTTGACGTGTATGCATACGACCTTGAAGAACTTATATCTATGATCTACGAAAACAAGATCCAGGATTCAAAAACAATCTGCGGTATTATGCTATATGCATATAAATACAAAAAATAATCAGAAATATTTGTAAATAATTTTGTAATAAATTTTTAATATATCAAAAATTTTTGCGGCATATTTATTACCCACAAACATTTGTTTCGACAACATCTTGGGTTACATAAAATGACTTGTGCCAGTATCTTGTGTAAGTAGAAAAAACGCAGAAATTTCAGCAATTTTATAGTGAAAATTGCCACATTGCTTTTATAAATTATCATATTTATAATAGGCTTTGCCGCCTGGAAATATCTCTGAATTTCACTTGGAGAAATTATTACAAACTTTGGATTACTAAGGCGACAAAGGAGTAGAGATGTGATGAACGACGAATTGGACTCATTTTTGACATACCTGGAAGATGAAAAGAAGATGTCCGAAAATACTCGCTTATCATACAAGCGCGATCTGGTTAAACTTCAGCAGTATTGCAACGGATTGGCGATTCATGATGCCAGACAGGTATCTGCCGCTAACCTTAAGTCCTACATCGTATATTTGGAAGCCGGCAGTTTCAAGGCAGCAACTATTTCCAGAAATGTTGCTTCTATTCATGCTTTTTTCCATTACTTGTATAACGAGCATATTGTAGATACAGACGTATCGGAATGTTTGCAGGCACCCAAGATCGAAAAGCACGTTCCGGAGATAATGTCTGAGGAAGAAGTTAAAAAGCTTCTTGCCCAGCCTAAGAGCGTTGACCCTAAGGGAGTCAGAGACAAGGCTATGCTTGAACTTCTGTATGCCACCGGCATCAGAGTTTCAGAACTTATCGGACTCAAAGTAAGCGATGTAGATCTTGCTAAGGACCTCCTTACCTGTAAGGGAAGGGTTATTCCTTTCGGATCCAATGCAAGAGAGGCTCTTGTGAATTATCTTTCCGAGAGCAGAGAACTGCTTCTTAAGGGAAATGAGAGCGATATACTGTTCCCCAGCTGCCTCGGCGATCCTATGAGCCGCCAGGGCTTTTGGAAGCTTATTAAAGCCTATGGCAAGAAGGCCGGTATCGAGATGGAGATCACACCCCATACTCTACGCCATTCCTTCGCCGCCCATATGATGGCGGGAGGAGCCGATGTACACAGCGTGTCGGAAATGCTTGGCCACTCCGATGTATATACAACCCAGGTTTATGCATCTCTCGGCCAGAATGATCTTAGAAAAGTATACAGCGGGGCACATCCCAGAGGATAATCCGGAGGGAATAACTTACCGCGATATTTTTAAACCTATAACATCCAAAACAAGCGAAAGAGAGGGCAAATATGTCTACCAATGAAGTAACAAAGGATGACCTCGTTAGACTTGCGAATCAGATGCTACAGATCAGGTCCACCATTGACTCGGATCATTTGAAAAAGATCTTTTCGAAGATATCCATGATCGATTTTACGGCCTTAAAAAAGGTATACGGGAATACCACGGAAGAACACATCACTGAGCCCATTTACCTCACACAGCTTTCAGAGCAGTTTAATATGACCATCAGCCAGGTATCAAATGCAGTTAAGAGGCTTCAGAATAAGGGCTATATCTACTGGGAGCATGACGGAAAGGGTACCTACATCAGACTTTCCGAAACCGGTCACAGACTTATGCAGGAACAGCAGGAAATCCTGAATGATTATCTCTACAATGTAGTTAAGAGAATAGGCTATATCAGATTTATCCAGCTTGTGGAAAGTATCAAGAGCCTTGAAGAGATTATGGACGAAGAGGCTTGCAAGATGATCGGGATTACGGAGTAGGGCTTCGGATCCTTTTCGAAAATCAACCTCTTTAATACTTTTATTAACGTAAATAAAGAGCCGGTTCCTTTTGGAATCGGCTCTTGCCTTATCTTTGCATTGAAAAACTGCTTATACTTAAAAACTTAGATAACAGAATCAGCGATATCGTAGATAAGTCTTTCGGAAGCTTCCCATCCAAGGCAGGGGTCTGTGATGGATTTTCCATAGATGTGCTCGCCGATCTTTTGGCTGCCCTCTTCGATATAGCTCTCGATCATAAGTCCCTTTACGAGCTTTTCGAGGTCGGGATTAAGCTTGCGGTTGTGCATAACTTCCTTTGCGATACGAACCTGCTGTTCAAACTGCTTATTGGAGTTTGAATGGTTTGTATCAACTACGCATGCGGGATTCTTAAGCTCCATCTTGTTATACATATCAAGGAGTCTTACAAGGTCCTCGTAGTGGTAGTTGGGAGTATTGTTTCCGTGCTTGTTGGTGGCACCGCGAAGGATGGTGTGTGCAAATTCGTTTCCACTGGTATTTACTTCCCATCCACGATAGATAAAGGAATGAGGATGCTGGGCAGCAAATACTGAATTGAGCATAACAGAGAAGTCACCGCTTGTGGGGTTCTTCATTCCGGCGGGAACATCGAAACCTGAAACGGTAAGTCTGTGCTGCTGGTCTTCAACGGAACGGGCACCTACAGCTACGTAGGAAACAAGGTCGGAGAGATATCTCCAGTTCTCGGGATAAAGCATCTCGTCTGCAGAACTAAGTCCTGTTTCCTTAACGGCACGAAGGTGCATATGTCTGATAGCGATAAGACCGGCTAAAAAGTCTACACCCTTTTCCGGATCGGGCTGGTGGATCATTCCCTTGTAACCGCCACCGTTGGTACGGGGCTTGTTGGTGTAGATTCTGGGGATAAGTATAAGCTTATCCTTTACCTGCTCATTAACCCTTGCGAGACGGTTTACATAGTCGCAAACGGACTCCTCGTTGTCTGCAGAGCAGGGGCCGATAATAACCAAAAACTTGTTGCTCTTTCCCGTGATGACATCCTTGATCTCGGCATCTCTTTTGGCCTTGATCTTTAAAACCTCTTCCGGAACCGGATATTGTTCCCTGATCTCATCGGGGGTAGGCAGCTTTTTTATGAATTCGAAACTCATTAGCCTGTCCTCATTTCTGTAAAAGATTTTAAACCTTTCAAATTATAGTATATGGCGAAAAAAATGTCAAAAAATCCTTTTTGCTTTTTGGCTAATATGTTATACTGTTGGATAGGTGTGAAATAGCTATATATTTGGGATGTTTGTTATGGAAGAGCGTATGAAAAAGGCCGGCGCCGGGAGAGTGGCGAGGCTTAAGAAACTTATCATCGGCGCTTTGGTAATTTTGCTTATCCTGCCCAATATCACCGGGATATATCTTGTCATCAAACAGGCTTCCATCGAAAAAAGGGTAAATAACCTTGCCGCGGAAGTCGCTGATATGAAGCTTAAGGGCTTTTCTCATGTAGGCCGCTTAGACGGCGCGGAAAGGCTCGCTATAGCCGAGGCTCTTATGGAACCGGAGGAAATGGCCGGAAATACCGCTGTGGCTGATCTTCCCGGGGAAAATACCGGGGCGGGACTTTTGTCTGATGAGGTTGTCTGGACCTTTTCCGGCGGAGGAGATGTCAGCGAAGCGGCCCACAAAGTCTATCTGACCTTTGATGACGGCCCCAGTGCTTATACCGATGATATTCTTGATATTTTGGACAGCTATGGCGTAAAGGCCACATTTTTCGTAGTGGGCAAGGAATCCGAAAGCGATCTTGAGGCATATAAGAGGATAGTAGAGGAGGGACATACCCTCGGAATGCACTCTTACAGCCATGTTTACTCCAAGATCTATTCAAGTGAAGAAAACTTCACGGATGACCTTGACAGTATTACGACATTACTTGAAAGCGCAACGGGAAAAGAGCCGCAGTTTTACCGCTTCCCGGGAGGAAGCTCCAACAGCGTAAGCGCTCTTGATATGCACCGTTTTATCAGTATATTGAATGACAGAGGCGTGACCTATTTCGACTGGAACGTATCTTCGGGAGATGCTTCGGGAGAGCTTTTAAGCGCAGAGCAGATTCTTCTGAACGCTACGAGCGGAATAGAAAACAGAGAGGTGTCCGTGATACTGATGCATGACTCTCTCGACAAGCCTACAACAGTACAGGCACTCCCCGCGATCATCGAGAAAATACAAAAGATCGAAGGGGCAGCAATTTTACCTATTACATCCGATACCGAACCGGTACGGCATGTAGAATAAAAAGGAGGAATTACGTAAATGGGTTTTTTTGGAGACCTTAAGCAGGACTTATCTCAGGCGGTAAATGAACTTATTCCCGAAGAGAAAAACGAAACTACCGAGGCTTTGGATGAAGCGGCTCTTGCAGAAAAAGCCGCCGAAGTATCCGAAGAAGAAAAGACAGATCTCCCTGATGTATCCGCAATGCTCGACGCTATAGACGAGAAACCGGAAGCTTTAAGCGATGCGGATTATGAGAATCTCTTGAACGAGGCTTTAAACGGAGATATTTCTCTTGAACAGGCAAAGGAAAGCGAAGAAGCCGCAGAACAGACCGAAAGCTCGGATGCCGAATCGGCACTCGACACCGTATTTGCCGATATGGAGGCTGCTTCAGCTTCGGCCGTTACCGAGGAAGAGCCTGTTTATGAAGAAGATAAATTCGAAGATAATAATTTCAAAGGAGCAGATTTTAAAATGGACAGTAATGCAAACTATTCAGATGAAACATCAGTAATCACCCTGGGTATGACTGTAAATGGTGATATCAGCACCGAAGGCTCTCTCGAGATACTCGGAAGCGTTAAAGGAAACATTGACGTTAACGGTAAGCTCAACATCACCGGACATGTTACCGGAAATTCAAAGGCTCATGAAATCTTCGCCGAGAACGCAAAGATCACAGGCGATGTATCCAGCGAATCTTCGATCAAGATCGGTGCAGGAACCGTTATCGTAGGAAATATCACAGGCTTCTCCGCAGCAGTTGCAGGTGCGGTTAAGGGAGATATCGATGTACACGGACCTGTTATCCTTGATTCTTCAGCGATCGTTATGGGTAATATCCGTTCAAAGTCCGTACAGATCAACAACGGTGCGGCTATCGAAGGTATGTGCTCACAGTGCTATGCTGATGTCAGTCCTACATCCTTCTTTGACGATTACAAGCCCGATACTATCGTCAACAAGAAGAATAAGAGCGATAAGTAATTAATAGTTTTGGAGAAAAAATATGCGTATTTTGTTAAAGTTAAGCGGTGAAGCCCTTGCAGGCCCCAACAAGATGGGATTTGACGAGACTACCGTCAGAAAAGTTGCGCTTCAGGTTAAACAGCTGGTAGATGACGGTATCGAGGTAGGTATCGTGACCGGAGGCGGAAACTTCTGGCGCGGCCGCTCAAGCGAAAATATCGACCGTACAAAGGCAGACCAGATAGGAATGCTTGCTACTGTTATGAACTGCATCTATGTATCTGAGATTTTCAGAAGTGTTGGGATGATGACCAATGTACTTACTCCTTTTGAGTGCGGTTCCTTTACCAAGCTCTTCTCCAAGGACAGAGCTAATAAATATTTTGCTCACGGTCAGGTAGTATTTTTCGCAGGAGGAACCGGACATCCTTACTTCTCTACGGATACGGGAGTTGTACTTCGTGCGATTGAGGTAGAGGCGGATGTTATACTCCTTGCCAAGTCAATCGACGGAGTATACGATTCAGACCCTGCAAAGAATCCTGCCGCTGTTAAGTACGATGAGGTATCAATCGACGAGGTTATCGCAAAGAACCTTCAGGTTGTTGATATGACAGCTTCAATCCTCGCAAGAGACAACCATATGCCTATGTGGGTGTTCGGACTTAATGAGGAAAACAGCATCGTAAATACGCTTAAAGGAGAATTCCACGGAACCAAGGTTACCGTGTAATGTCATAGGAGACTTAATATAATGGACGAAAGAATTAAAAGCTACGACGAAAAAATGACTAAAGCCATCGAGCATCTTGAGGCTGACTTCGCCGCTATCCGTGCGGGAAGAGCAAATCCCCATGTCCTCGACAAGCTTCGTGTTGATTATTACGGAACCCCTACCCCTATTCAGCAGGTAGGAAACGTTACTGTTCCCGAGGCAAGGATCATCCAGATCGCGCCCTGGGAGAAGAGCCTTTTAAAGGACATCGAAAAGGCAATCCTTACATCCGATATCGGAATCAATCCTACCAATGACGGTAATGTTATCAGACTTGTATTCCCCGAGCTTACCGAGGATCGTCGTAAGGAGCTTGTTAAGGATATCAAGAAAAAGGCTGAGGATGCAAAGGTTGCGGTAAGAAATGTACGCCGCGACGGCAATGATGCATTTAAGAAGCTTGGCAAGGCTGAAGTTTCTGAGGATGAGATCAAGTCTCTTGAGGATGAGCTTCAGAAGATCACAGACAAGTATATTAAGGATATCGATACTCTTGTAGAAGCAAAGACCAAGGAGTTAATGACAGTATAATGCCCGAAGAGAGAGTAGTTCCACGTCACGTGGCTGTTATTCTGGACGGCAACGGACGCTGGGCAAAGGCAAAAGGATTGCCTCGTAACGCAGGCCATGTCCGCGGAGCACAGGTTGTGGAGGACATGCTTACAATTGTCGATAAGGCCGGTATCAAATACTTTACGGTTTACGCCTTTTCCACGGAAAACTGGAACAGACCGGGAGATGAAGTTACCGCTCTTATGGGACTTCTCCGTAAATATATGGTGGGAAGCCTGCGAAAAGCGGCAAAGAATAATGTTCACATACAGGTCATTGGTGACAGGACAAGACTTGATCCCGATATTGTTAAAAGTATCGAGGACCTTGAGCGCGAAACATCGGCAAATACCGGACTTCATTTCCAGATAGCCATCAACTATGGCGGAAGAGATGAGATAAGACGCGCTGTTTCCAAATTATCTGCAAAAGTTCTTGCGGGGGAGATGAAGCCTGAAGAGATTACGGAAGAGGCGGTTGCGGGAGCGCTTGATACCGCCGGGATCCCTGATCCCGATCTTCTTATACGTACATGCGGAGAGCAGAGGATTTCCAATTTCCTTCTTTGGCAACTTGCATATACCGAGTTTTATTTTACTGATGTGGCATGGCCCGATTTTAATGAGGCAGAGCTTGAAAAAGCTATAGATGCATATAATCACAGAGAGCGCCGTTTCGGCGGATTAAAATAAAACCGTTTCGGAGGACTTAATGCGTAAATTTATTACAAGATCGATCAGTGCCATCACAATGCTTGCGGGCATTGTTGCGCTCTTTATATTCGGAGGATATGCTCTTGCGGGTGTACTCCTTGTTATCTCCTGCATCGGCTTTTGGGAACTTTCGAAGGCATTTGCCTGCAAAAGCGTTGTTCCGGGAGGCGAGAGAGTTCCGCTTCCGGCTAAGAAAAAGATCGATTATCTTGACATTATCGGACTTATTACAGTAGTTTTATATTACGGAGTTATGGTTTTTGCCCGGGATCCTGTTTACCAGTTCATGGTGGTTGTCTGCTTTGTAATTGCTATCCTTTTTGTCTATGTTTTCAGCTTCCCGAAAGTTGAGATCGGAAGGATCGCAGACATCAGCT
>ODAI010738523.1_pt1 | contig 99508 bp, 78 predicted proteins | sample 1539321 | NCBI WGS metagenome assembly ODAI01 (sample SAMN02144231, study PRJEB22623) | gut metagenome | biome: sheep rumen | host: Ovis aries | place: New Zealand | reverse complement strand
TCTGCTCGAAGGCAAGGAACTTCAGAATACCCAGGTGCACGCTCTTGTGATAGCGAAGACCGCCTTTGTACGGGCCAAAGGCATTGTTGTGCTGGATACGGTAACCCATGTTGGTCTGTACGTTCCCCTTGTCGTCTACCCAAGTGATGCGGAACTCGCATACGCGATCGGGGATGCAGAGACGCTCAATCAGGTTGGCCTTCTCAAACTCAGGGTGCTTGTTGTACTCTTCTTCGATAGTGGGAAGAACTTGGCTGACGGCCTGAATGTACTCAGGCTCGTTGGGGAAGCGCTGCTTCAGATTCTCAACAACTTGTGCTGCATTCATAATCTTTTTTCTTTTTTGATTGTTATACTTATTAAAAATTGCTTTCTCTTTCCAACTGAGTAGCTCCATGGGGAGGCTTTCTCTCTGTTTCGGTTGCAAAATTACAGCAAAAACACATAAAAACAAAACAAATTGAAAGAAAAATAACGCAAACGCTTACGTTTTGTTATTTAATTGATATAAGTCAAGCAAAGGTGTTAGTTTATACAAAAAATATGTGCGCGGGAACAAATCCCCGCGCACATACCTTTATTTATATAATGGACAATGAGCTTATTCGCCCTTCTCCATCTTTGCTTTCAGTTCTGCCAGTACATCGATGTCGCCCAGAGTGGTGCTGGCTGCTACGTTCTCAATCTTCGGAGTGTCGTCCTTCTTCTGGGTACGAGCCTTTTTCTGGGCGGCCTTCTCCTCGCGCTTCGGATCCTCGAAGGTGCGGCTGTGCGACAAGATGATACGCTTAGAGTCCTTGTTGAACTCAATTACCTTGAAGGGAAGTGTCTCGCCCTGCTGAGCCTGAGAACCGTCCTCCTTCACAAGGTGCTTGGGAGTGGCAAAGCCCTCAACGTCCTCGTCCAGCTGAACAACGGCGCCCTTCTCCATCAGCTCTATAATCTTGCCCTCGTGGATAGAGCCTACTGTGTATTTGGCCTCGAATACATCCCAAGGATTGTCCTCAAGCTGCTTGTGGCCAAGGCTCAGACGACGGTTCTCCTTGTCGATGTCAAGAACTACAACGTCAATCTGTGCGCCAACCTGTGTAAACTCAGAGGGGTGCTTCACCTTCTTGGTCCAAGAGAGATCGCTGATGTGAATCAGACCGTCAACACCCTCTTCGAGCTCAACAAATACACCGAAGTTGGTGAAGTTGCGAACCTTGGCGGTGTGCTTGCTGCCAACAGGATACTTAACCTCGATAGCCTCCCAGGGATCTTCCTTGAGCTGCTTGATACCGAGAGACATCTTGCGCTCGTCGCGGTCCAGAGTCAGGATAACAGCCTCTACCTCGTCGCCTACCTTCAGGAACTCCTGGGCAGAACGCAGGTGCTGGCTCCATGACATCTCTGAAACGTGGATGAGTCCTTCAACACCGGGCTGAATCTCAACGAATGCACCGTAGTCAGCGATAACGACTACCTTACCCTTCACGTGGTCACCAACCTTCAGGTCGGCATCCAGAGCATCCCAAGGATGAGGAGTGAGCTGCTTCAAACCGAGGGCAATGCGCTTCTTCTCGTCGTCGAAGTCGAGGATTACGACATTGATCTTCTGGTCGAGCTCTACTACCTTGTGGGGATCATCTACGCGGCCCCAAGACAGGTCGGTGATGTGGATGAGTCCGTCAACACCGCCCAGGTCAACGAATACACCGTAAGAAGTGATGTTCTTAACGATACCTTCGAGAATCTGACCCTTCTCCAGCTTGCCGATAATCTCCTTCTTCTGAGCCTCGAGCTCCTGCTCGATGAGTGCCTTGTGAGATACAACAACGTTGCGGAACTCCTGGTTGATCTTAACAACCTTGAACTCCATCGTCTTGCCTACGAACTGGTCGTAGTCGCGTATGGGATGAACATCGATTTGAGAACCGGGCAGGAAAGCCTCGATACCAAATACATCGACAATCATACCACCCTTGGTGCGGCACTTGATGTAACCGGTGATAACCTCCTGAGCCTCGAGTGCAGCGTTCACACGCTCCCAGCTCTTAGACATGCGGGCCTTCTTGTGCGACAGCACGAGCTGACCCTTCTTGTCCTCAGCGTTCTCTACATACACCTCAACGGTGTCGCCTGCCTTCAGGTCGGGGTTGTAACGGAACTCGGAAGCGGGGATGATACCGTCGCTCTTGTAGCCGATGTTTACTACAACCTCTTTCTTGTCCACGCTGATGACGGTTCCGTCAACAACCTGATGCTCGCTTACTTTGTTCAGCGTCTCATCATACGCCTTGTCAAGCTCTTCCTTGCTGACGTTTGCCACTGTGCCATTCTCAAACTCATCCCAGTTGAAGTCCTGTAATGGCTGGACCTTCTTAGTTAATTCTGACATAATAATTAAAATGTTGTGCCCCTCGTTTGTTTGTCGGGGCGGGGCCTGAACAGACGTTTATCAGACCATCTTTAAAGGGTTAATTGTTGATAGGAGTCAGCGCCTGTTCCGGCTCCTATTTCTCCGTTCGGAGATATTGGGCTGCAAAGGTACGATTATTAAATGAGAAATGAGAAATGAGAAACGAGAAATTTGCTGCAGCATGTGTTCTTTTATAATTAATTAACTATATTAATAGTGAGGGCGGTAGCAAATTTTTCACTTTTCTTTGACCTAAAGGTGCAAAGCGACCTATGGGTCGAGCGCACTTTTCACTTTTCCCTTCTTTTTGATTCCAAAAAGGTCGTGAATGCCGTCAAAGTCTTTTTTTAAGATAATACCCAGGCCTTGCGTGTTCAGCGACGATTTGGTGAAGTAGCGGTCGTTGGTCTGATTGTAAATCTTAAGTGCCAAATTGCCGTTGGGGAAGAGCAGGTATCGGATGTCGAAATCGCCAATAAACGAGGGGTTGGCCGTTTTGGAGTTGTCGCGGTACCCGAACTGTCCGTTGATGAGTAGCCGGTTGTTAAACAGTCGGCCGCTTATCAATCCTTCGTATTCTGCATTGTTCCATCCTTCATCGCCTGTGGAGATGTTGGCTCCGAAGCTCCAGTTGTTGCTCTTGATGACTTGTCCAAGGACGCTGTTGATCTGTCCGCTGATGGTTCCTGACAATAGGCTCTGCATGGCCAATGATGTCTTGCTGCGGCCGTTTTCATCTTCCGCTCCTGCATTGTTGGCTCCTTGCGGGTAGAAACGTCCTACCGCCAGCAGATAGATGACTTGCTGGTTCATCTCCTCCTGTCCGTTAATGATGGAGCGAACCATCTGTTTCTCGTCAGAATTGACGTTGGGAATGTCTAGGTCGAAGTCGATGACGGGTGCCTTCGGTTGTCCGGAAATGTTCATGAGGCAGTTTACGCGCACGGTGTTCGAGAAGCTGCGGCCCACATTCAGGTCGGACAGGCTGACGCCGTTCACCGTGTATTGTGCCTGCAAATTCAGTTGAGCGTCGTATGGGTCGCCACCAAAGACGATGGTTCCGCCGTCTTTGAAGATAAAGTTCTTCTTGATGACGTTCTGGATAGTCAGTCCATAGGTGCCCTCCGTCACGCGGTAGGTGCCAAACATCTGGAAACCACCTTTGTTGAAATAGGTAGCGTGTAGCTCGCCGTCACCTCTTAATGTGATGTAGTCGTTGGTGGAAGGGTCCATAAGCAGTCTGATGGCTGCCTCTGGTGACATGTTCATCTTTAGTCTCAAGGTCATGTCGGAGCGGTAGTCGGTATCCAGGCTGGATAGATTGTCGTAAGAGTCTAGCGCGTGTTTGGGAATATTCCATCGAATGAACTCCTGATTACCGACTGTCTCGGGGGAAGCAGCGTTATAGACGAAAACTGAATTGCGGAGTGGGGTGACATCGGCTTCAATCACCACGCTTCCTTCCCGCCCGTGAATACCGACGTTACCATTAGCGTAAACAGTTCCATAGAAGGTCTCGTCCTGATGCTCGTCCTTTGGCTGTCCGTTATCAACAGGACGCGAGAAGTCCTTGAAATCAAATGCCAACAGCTCTTTGGCTTCGACAAAGATGTCGTAAGTCATATCGGTCAGTTCCTTGTGATGGATGGCACCGGTCAGTATGGCCTCATGATTGTTGATGTCGTAGATGGTGCAATGAGGGAATTCTATCTCATTGGGAACCATGCGAACGGTGTCGTTGCGCAACTCGTAGTCTGTTCCCAGCGTACTGACATGTACCTTTCCGTTCAATGCCAGTTCTCCGGTCAGGTTGACGGCATCCAGAGGACCAGCCAGCCTGACGGCTCCTTGGGCATGACCTGTCACGCTGCTCAGGAAACTTTTGGTGAACGACTGGGCAAAGTCCAGGTGTGTACCCTCAGCGCGGATGGCTAAATCAATATAGTTCCTGTCGGGCGACACATAGCCGTCAACATAAGTCTGGGCGTCTTTTCCGTCGTCTGCAATAGCTTGAATATCAATCTGCTTTTCTATCTTGTTCCAACTGACATTTGCATCTAATGTTCCCATTCTGCCTCGCTCGAACTTGAAATTTCTTACCTTCAGTTTTCCATCGGCTTCCAGTTCACCAAAGACACCCCGGACGTTGCCTCCACCAGTGGCTAGTCCGTCAAATTCCACAGAATGGAAGTTGATCAGATTCAGAATGTATTTGATGTCGATTTCTTGCATTTGTATGTTCAGCGCATCGGCAGGGCTTTCTGATACCGTGCCGTTCAGCGTCAGGAATTGTTTGTCTTTGCGAATGGAGAAATTGCTGATGCCAATGTTGTTCTTTGAATAGCTGATGAATGCTGGCTCGATGGTCCAATGCTGATTGTGGATGTTCATTTCCGAAGGTTCCACGCTGACATACACCATCTGCTTGTTGTCTAAAGAGGTGTCAAAGCTGATGGTGGCATTCAACTGCCCTTTCATGGGAGATGGCTCGTGATTGTCCCATGTGAAGGCCGTAAACAGGTTGTTGTTGATGGCATTGCCTACCGCTTTGAGGTCGAAGTATTCCCCGTCGTCCATCAGTTTTGTCACACTGATGTCATATTTCAGAGAATCGCCAGGCGATGACAGGTTAATGAGAACATTGGTATATTGGTTCTCCTTGTAGTAAATCTGGGGAATCTGACATTCCAGTTCTATGCTCTGTTGCGGATCGTTCACCATGCCTTGCAAACGTAGTGGTTGAGGAAGCTTCACGGGCACTTGCAGCAATTTTTCTAACCAGTCCGACTTGTGTATGTTAGCAGAGATGACGAAGTTGTTGTTCGTATTCGGATTGACCTTCGGAATGCCTGGCAGGGTAGGCAACTTGGATGCCAGGAAGTTGGTGAAGCTCTGGGGGAGTGTTTCATAATCGAAATCTCCCGTTATTTCTACGTTGCCGAAGTCGCTGTCCAACGTCATGTGATGAATTTCTTCGGTGTATCCTGACTCAATATGGAGGTTTCCGAGTGCATAGTTCCCTGTGGGAGAAATCATGGCAAAGTCGCTCAGGTCGATGCTTCCCACAGCGTCGTTTACGTTGCTGGCAGTGAAATTCACATTGATTTTACCTGTGAAGGTGGCTTCGTCCCATTTGTCGGTCAGGTTGATATGTTTCGGTGCCAGATGATCCACTAGTGCTGTAATCTCCACATTATGCTGTCGGCCCTGTTTCTGTACGATACCCTCTACTTCCACTCCGATGTTGGGATCGTCAATGCTGGCTGTTCCATGGATGTCGTCTTTGCTGTATAAACCGTTAACCTTGATATTTTTATATTGGTATCTGTTGTATTCGAATTCATTTATTATTCCGTCGGCTGTCATGGTGATATCACCGTTTTTAGACAATTGTCCGCTGAGAGCTATGCGGGTGGCTACCTGTCCGAAGTTAGGATTGTCAAGCAGTCGTTTTAAGTCCATTCCTGCGGTATTGATGTCGCCGCTCAATTTGCGTTGTTCGTTCATCGTCAGGTTTACGATGATGTTTCCGGCATCTGTATTCAGCAGGTTATGTGTAGTGATGTTCTGCAGACCTTCTCCTGTCGTGGTTCCTTTCAGCATTATTCGTCCCATACGGTTTGCAATGGGCGGTATTTCAGCCTTTTTGCCTTTGAAGTTCTCTGAAATGAAGTTGATGGTCTTTGCCGACAAGTCAAGTTGATCTATATTCGCCTGCCACTTGGGGAGTGTTTGCTTGAACCCGTTTATCCATGCCGACATGTTCAGCCCAATGTCGCCAGTGGTTGAGCTCACGGCAAGTTCCTCTATGGCTACTTGGTCTCCTTTGCCTTTAAATGCCGATTTCACCGTCAGCGTGCTGTTGAATTTCTTTAATGAAGGCAAGAAACATGCTACATCGGACAGGGTGATGGTCGATGGCTCTATGCTTCCCGAGTATTTCAGTGACGACCAGTCCAGACTGTCGTTCTTTATGTGATAGGAGGCTTGAAGAAGACCTAGTTTGACATCGGTTCCTGGCATTCTTAAAATGAATTTCCGTAGGGTACTGCCCGTTTTTCCACCTTTTAGTCGGAAAGAAAGCCTGTCCAACTTTAGTCCCGACTGTTCCTTGAAAGCCAGGCGTTTTACGTTCAGGTTGATAGTGTCTTCCATCAATGCCTTTAAGGTGATATGCGCTGTGATGTTTTTCAGCCAAAGGTGTTTCGGATTAAACTGCATGGGGGTTCTGGGTGCGTTCAGACAGTCGTAGCTCACGCTGGTGTGACGCACAATCAGCGAGTTGATGCGTAAATCGAGTTGGGTGGTGCTGGTGGTGTCTTTCGATGCCAGCGAGTCAATCATGAATTGTATGTTCAGCGGGTCTTTCTCCGTTTTTTGATAGAGTTTGGCATGACTACTGAACACTTGAGCTTTCGTGATGACGATCTTTCCATTCAATAGCGGCAGCAACTCTACTTTGGCTGACAATCGGCCGAACCACAGCATTTCTTTGCCCTTTTGGTCTTCTATCTGTACCTCGTCCAGGGTCAGTTCATTGAACAATGCTCCAATGCCTATCCGACCTATGGTTACGCTAGTGCCTAGCTTCTTAGACAATAGTTGTTCAGTCTTGTCACCAATATATTCTTGAACGATAGGCAGGTTGACTGCTATCAGCAAAAAGATGTACAGCCCCAATATGGTCCATACGATAGTGGTCAATATGCGTCTGATAATCTTCAAAACTGGCAATTAGAGATAGCAATTTTTTTGGTTTCGTCTCAATTTTGGCACAAAATTACATTAAAAAGTTGGGAATGATGAATAATTCGTAGGATTTTTGCGCATGATATGTCTATTTTTTAGTAATTTTGCAGCATTCTTACAGAGAAACTATTCAAATTCATCAGTTTTATAATGGCAAATGTAATCAAGTTACACAAAGGCTTGGACATTAACCTCCAAGGCAAGGCCAAAGAGCAATTGATTAAACTCCAATCGAAGGGGCTGTATGCATTGGTTCCCGACGATTTCGAGGGCGTTACTCCCAAGGTTGTTGTCAAGGAAGGCGATAAAGTCAAGGCCGGGGATGCTTTGTTCATTAACAAGGTCTATCCCGAAGTGAAGTTTGCCTCCCCCGTTAGCGGAACAGTCCGCGAGGTGGTGCGTGGCGAACGGAGAAAAGTGCTCTGCGTCAAGGTGGAAGCCGATGCTCAGCAAGTGCAGGTTGATTTTGGCAAGAAGGATGTAGCCCAGATGACGGGTCAGCAGGTTATTGATGCGCTGCTCGAGGCTGGCATCTTTGGCTATATCAATCAGTTGCCTTATGCTGTATCAACCAATCCTTCCGTCCTGCCTAAGGCAATTTTCGTGTCTGCTCTGCGCGACAAACCTCTTGCTGGCGACTTCCAATTCGAGGCGAAGGGTCAGGAACAGGACTTCGTGACGGGTATCATAGCCTTGTCGAAGATTGCCAAGACGCATGTGGGGCTGGGTATCCAGCCCGACTTCCAGACGGAGATTCGCAAGTTGGGTATTGACAAGTATGCTGAGTTGACCATTTTCGATGGTCCCTGTCCTGCAGGTAACGTGGGTGTACAGGTGAACCACGTTGATCCAATCAACAAGGGCGAGGTGGTTTGGACCATTGGTGATCCTACCGTAGTGCTGTTCATTGGTCGCCTGTTCAATACCGGCAAGGTGGATTTGCGCCGTCGCGTGGCTCTCTGTGGTAGCGAGGTGAAGTCTCCTGCTTATGTTGATATGCTGGTGGGCGAGGAATTGTCCACCCTGCTTTCAAACAGCTACGATGCAGACCATCATGTCCGCATCATCAATGGTAACGTGTTGACGGGTCGTCCTATTACGAAGGATGGCTTCTTGGGAGCCCATACTTCTGAGATTACAGTAATTCCTGAAGGCGACCAGGCTGACGAAATGCTGGGCTGGATTCTGCCTCGCTTCTCGCAGTTCTCGGTCAATCGCAGCTACTTCTCGTGGTTGCAGAATCCTTGGTTCTGTAGCAAGAAGAAGCAGTATGCCCTCGATGCCCGCATCAAGGGTGGTGAGCGCCACATGATTATGAGTGGCGAATACGATAAGGTGCTGCCTATGGACATCTATGGCGAATACCTCATCAAAGCTATCATCACGGGAGATATCGACCGTCAGGAGGCTTTGGGAATCTACGAGGTTTCTCCAGAGGACTTTGCCCTGGCAGAGTTTGTTGACAGCTCGAAGCTGGAATTGCAGCGCATCGTTCGTGAAGGTCTGAACATTTTACGTAAAGAAAACGCATAGTATGAAAGCATTAAGAAACTATCTCAATAAGATTAAGCCGAACTTTGAAGAGGGTGGCAAGTTGCACGCTTTCCGCTCGGTGTTCGACGGCTTCGAGACTTTCCTCTACGTGCCCAATACGACGGCTCGCACGGGTGTCAACATTCACGACGCGATAGACTCGAAGCGCATTATGAGTATGGTGGTCATTGCACTGATGCCTGCCATGCTGTTTGGTATGTACAATGTGGGTTACCAGAACTTCCTGGCAGCCGGTACGTTGGCTACGGCCTCGTTCTTTGAAATCTTCTGCTACGGATTCCTGGCTGTGCTGCCCAAGATTCTGGTCAGCTACATCGTAGGTCTGGGCATTGAGTTCATCTGGGCTCAATGGAAAGGCGAGGAGATTCAGGAGGGCTACCTCGTATCAGGTATCCTCATTCCCCTGATTGTTCCCATTGGCTGCCCGCTGTGGATGCTGGCTTTGGCCTGCGCCTTCTCGGTTATCTTCTGCAAGGAGATATTCGGTGGAACGGGTATGAACCTCTTCAATCCCGCCATCGCTGCCCGTATGTTCCTGTTCTTCGCCTATCCGTCCAAGATGACGGGCGATCAGGTATGGGTGGCTCAGGACAGCATCTTCGGACTGGGCAACACGCTGCCAGACGGATTTACCGCTGCTACACCGCTGGGTCAGGTGGCACAGGGCATTACTCCTGACACCTGTATCTGCGACATGATATTCGGTTTCATTCCTGGCTCTATTGGTGAGACCTCGGTCATTGCTATTGCCATTGGCGCCTTTATCCTGCTGTGGACGGGCATTGCCTCATGGCGCACCATGCTGAGTGTCTTCGTAGGTGGTGGCCTGATGGCTATCCTGTTCGAGCAGATGGGTGCAACCAACATGGTTTGGTGGCATCACTTCGTGCTGGGTGGCTTTGCCTTCGGTGCCGTCTTCATGGCTACCGATCCCGTCACCTCGTGCCGCACCACTACCGGACAGTTCATCTATGGCTTCATCATCGGTGCCATGGCTGTGATTATCCGTGTCAAGAATGCCGGTTACCCCGAGGGTATGATGCTGGCCATCTTCTTTGGTAACATGATTGCTCCTATGATTGACCACTTCATCGTGGAGCGTAACATTTCGAAACGCTTAAAGAGAGGAGGTACAAAATGAAACTGAATACAAACTCTAACGCGTACATTATAATATATAGTACGATATTGGTGGTCATCGTGGCCTTCCTGTTGGCTTTCGTCTATCAGGCATTGAAGCCGATGCAGGACGCTAATGTGGCCCTCGACGTGAAGAAGCAGATTCTCTATTCGCTCAATATCCGCAACCTTGATGGTGCTGAGGCTGAGGCCAAGTACAACGAGGTTGTAAAGAGCGAACCAGGAGGAAGTGGAGAATTCACCCAAGAATGTTATGATTGCGAAGTTGATAGCAAAAAGCTCCATGTTTGTCCTTTGAAAGGCATGGGACTCTGGGGCGGCATTAGCGGCTTTATTGCTCTGGAAGATGACTGGGATACTGTCTATGGCGTCTATTTCAATCATGAGAGTGAGACGGCAGGCTTGGGAGCAGAAATCAAGGACTCGCAGGCTTGGCAGGAGAAGTTCATCGGTAAGAAACTTCATAAGGACGGTGTTGACGGCATTGCTCTTTCTGTTGTAAAGAAAGTAACAGACCCAGAAACACAGGTTGATGCCGTAACGGGCGCCACCTTGACGTCGAATGGCGTTAGCGATATGTTGCAGGAATGTCTGAAAGGTGTGGTGAAACATGTCGAGTCAGTACCGTTTGATTCATTAAAAACCAATTTAAAACAGTAAAGCTATGGCACTATTCAGTAAACAGAATAAAGAGGTCTTCACCAATCCGTTGAACCTCGACCATCCTATCCTCGGACAGGTGCTGGGCATCTGCTCAGCGCTGGCTGTGACCTCACAGCTCAAGCCTGCCATCGTGATGGGACTCGCTGTGACGGTTATCACCGCTTTTGCGAATGTGATTATTTCGATTATCCGCAACACGATACCTAACCGCATCCGTATCGTGGTGCAGCTGGTGGTTGTTGCTGCTCTGGTAACCATTGTCTCACAAATTCTGAAGGCGTTTGCCTATGATGTCAGCGTCGAACTGAGCGTCTATGTCGGACTGATTATCACCAACTGTATTCTGATGGGTCGTCTGGAGGCCTTCGCCATGCAGAACAAGCCCTGGCCTTCGTTCCTCGACGGTGTGGGCAACGGACTGGGCTACGCCATGATTCTGGTTATCGTGGGTGCCTTCCGCGAGTTCTTCGGACGTGGCTCGTTGCTGGGCTTCCAGATTATCCCTGATGCCTGCTACGACTTTGGCTATGTTAATAATGGTATGATGACGATGCCCGCCATGGCGCTGATTCTCGTGGGCTGTGTCATCTGGATTCATCGTGCATATTTTTATAAGGAGAAGTAAACTATGGAACACGCAATATCATTACTGTTTAGGTCCATCTTTGTGGACAATATGATTTTCGCTTTCTTTCTCGGCATGTGTTCATACCTTGCCGTGTCGAAGACGGTGAAGACCTCACTGGGACTCGGACTGGCTGTGACCTTCGTGCTCACCGTTACCGTTCCCGTCAACTATCTGTTGCAGACCAAGGTGTTGGGTCCCGACTGCCTCGTTCAGGGCGTTGACCTCAGTTATCTATCGTTCATTCTCTTCATTGCCGTGATTGCCGGCATGGTGCAACTCGTCGAGATGACGGTCGAGAAGTATTCTCCGTCGCTCTATGCTGCTCTGGGTATCTTCCTGCCGCTGATTGCCGTCAACTGCGCCATCATGGGTGCCTCGCTGTTCATGCAGCAGCGCATTTTGATGGACCCCTCCAACTCGCAGGCTATTACCTCGGTGTGGGATGCCGTCTTCTACGGTTTCGGTTCAGGTCTCGGCTGGACGCTGGCTATCGTAGCCCTGGGTGCCATTCGCGAGAAGATGCAGTACTCGGACGTACCCCGTCCGCTGCAGGGCCTCGGCATTGTATTCATCACCGTTGGTCTGATGGCCATGGCCATGATGTGTTTCTCTGGACTTAATATTTAATAGAAGGTATGGGACAGTTTATTGCATATAGTATCGGAGTATTCCTCATCGTAATACTCTTGCTCGTGATTATCCTGCTGGTGGCTAAGAAGTACCTCAGCCCCTCAGGCAACGTGAATATTGAAATCAACGGCGACCGTACCATCTCCGTAGCCCAGGGCAACTCGCTCATGTCTACCTTGAACGAGAATGGTGTCTTCCTGCCCTCTGCCTGCGGCGGTAAGGCGTCTTGCGGACAGTGTAAGGTGCAGGTGCTCGAGGGTGGGGGCGAGATACTCGATTCCGAGAAGCCTCACTTCACCCGTAAGGAAATCAAGGCTGGCTGGCGTCTGGGATGCCAGTGCAAGGTGAAGGGCGACCTGAAGATTCATGTCGATGAGAGCATCCTCGGTGTCAAGGAGTACGAGTGTACCGTCATCTCCAACAAGAACGTGGCTACCTTCATCAAGGAGTTCAAAGTGCAGCTGCCTGCGGGCGCCCACATGGACTTCCTCCCCGGTTCCTACGCTCAGATTAAGATACCGGCATTCGACTGCATCGACTATAACGACTACGATCGCGACCTCATCACGCCTGAGTACGTGCCCGCATGGGAGAAGTTCAAGATGTTCGACCTCAAGTGTAAGAACCCTGAGCCCACCATCCGTGCCTACTCCATGGCCAACTATCCTGCCGAGGGCGATGTCTTCATGCTCACCGTGCGTATTGCTACGCCACCGTTCAAGCCCGACCGCAGCGGCTTCATGGATGTCAATCCGGGTATTGCCTCGTCATACATCTTCTCGCTCAAACCGGGCGACAAGGTCATCATGTCGGGTCCTTACGGCGACTTCCATCCACACTTCGACACCAAGAAGGAAATGATATGGGTCGGTGGCGGTGCCGGTATGGCTCCACTGCGTGCTCAGATCATGCACATGACGAAGACCCTCCACACCACCGATCGCGAGATGCACTACTTCTACGGTGCCCGTGCCCTCAACGAGGTGTTCTATCTCGACGACTTCCTGGGCTTGGAGAAGGAGTACCCCAACTTCCACTTCCATCTGGCTCTCGACCGTCCCGACCCGGCAGCCGATGCAGCCGGTGTGAAGTACACCCCGGGCTTTGTCCATCAGGTCATGCTCGAAACCTACCTGAAGGATCACGACGCTCCCGAGGACATCGAGTACTACATGTGCGGTCCCGGTCCCATGTCAGCAGCCGTGGTCTCCATGCTCGATTCGCTCGGTGTCGATCCCGAATCGATTATGTACGACAACTTCGGAGGATAAACAACAAGAGAGAGGTTCCCAGCAAAGGACCTCTCTCTTCCATTATGTTAAGTTTGTGTGTGCTGTGAGTAATAGTGAAAACGAGCCGTAACCTCATAAAGGACGAGATTACGGCTCGTTAGTTACGAGGTTACGGCTCGCCAATTTTGAGCAGCATGCAAGGGGAAACACCATTATCGATGTTAATTTCGCCAAATGATTATATCAAGGTCAGTTGGCCTTCTTGCTGGAGAACGTATTCCTCCTGAATAAGGTAAGTGAGGGCGGTGTCTATGTCCTTAGAAGGATAGGGCAGACGGGCTAGCTCTGTGATGTGATGAGACTGGTGGTCTGCCAAGAGCGTGAGGATTTGTTGGCGTAGTGCATCGGTGGTGTTGGCTGATGAAGGTTGGCAGACATCACACTGACCACAGTCCTTGGAAGTTGTCTCACCAAAATAGGCTAACAGCTGGCGCGACCGGCATTTGTCATCGGACTGGGCATAATTGATGATGGCCTGTATGCGCTCACGATATTGGGTGAGCCGGTTTTCATATACATCGGGATGCAGCTGTATGTGCTCGGCATCCTCACGTCGCTGGCAGTATCGGATATAGGGCACGTTACGACGTGGAATGAAATGGAGTAAGTGGCGTTGGGACAGGGCTTTCAGCACTTCATAGGTTTGGGGTGGTGTAAGCCCTGCTTCTTGGGCTACGATGCTCTCATCGATAAAGCCGTAGTCGGCAAAAAGTCCACCGTAGTTGCGCAACAGCGATATGATAACACGCTCCTCGGTGGGTGACACTTGTTCAAGACGATAGAGTTCATCACGACTGACGAGGAAGCGCACACGGGCCTGATTGTCAGCTTCTTCGTCATATTCCAAATAGCCTGCACGCTGAAGCAGTTGTAGGGCAGAATGGACGCGAATGGGGAAATGGTGGAACTTACGACAGAATTCTTCCATGTTGAACTCGCGGGCTACACCATAGCCATCGCCGGTGGCTATCTGGTAATAATAGGCCAGGTGTTCATAGACCTGGCGGATATAGTCTTTCTCAGGGAAGGTATCGACAATACGTTTCTCCAGCTTGGCATGATCATTGTTGTTGTAAAGCAGGATGGCGTGGGCGGGTTGTCCGTCACGACCAGCGCGACCTGCCTCTTGGAAATAAGCCTCTATGGAATCGGGACATTCATAGTGGACTACCAGTCGTACGTCGGGCTTGTCGATACCCATGCCGAAGGCGTTGGTGGCCACCATGATACGAGTTCGGTCGTGTTGCCAATCGCGCTGTCGTTCGTCTTTTTGGACATGATCCAGACCGGCGTGATAGAAAGTGGCGGAGAAACCTGCATCGGAGAGGTGCTCGGCAATCTCACGGGCATGGCGCCGGCTTCGCACATAAACAATGGCTGATCCCTCGTTTATTTCAAACAGATGGATAAGTTCATTGAGTTTGTCGTTGGTATGGCTGACGAGGTATGCAAGATTCTTACGCTCGAAAGACATACGGAAGACGTTGAAGGACTGAGCTCTAAGGGCTGACGTCTGAGGGCTGACGTCTGAGGCATGCAGGGAGAGCTTGTCGCAGATGTCTTGCACCACGGTAGGGGTGGCGGTGGCTGTAAGTGCTAGCACAGGCACATGAGGATGGATAGTGCGGATATTGGCAATTTCCAAATAGGACGGTCGGAAGTCGTAACCCCATTGTGAGATACAATGTGCCTCGTCCACCGTGATGAACGACACGGGCATGTGGCGCAGCTTGGTCTGGAAGAGTGAGGAGGAGAGGCGCTCTGGTGATACGTAGAGCAGTTTCACGCCTCCGAAGATACAGTTTTCGAGGATGCGCAGAATGTCGTCGTGCTGCATACCACTGTAAATGGCCTCGGCTCGAATGCCTATGTGATGGAGATGCTGCACTTGGTCTTTCATCAGGGCGATGAGTGGGGTGACCACAATGCAGATGCCTTCCATAGCCATTGCGGGCACCTGAAAGGTGATAGACTTGCCACCACCTGTGGGCATAAGGCCCAGGGTGTCGTGCCCACTACCTATCGATTCGATGATTTCGCGCTGAATACCACGGAAATCGTCATACCCCCAGTACTTCTTTAATAAATGAGAGATGAGTAATGAAAAATGCGGAATGGGTTGTGCTTCAGCATCTCCGCATTTTTCATTTTCATCATTCTTTTGTAATTTCTCATTACTCATTTCTCAATTATTCTTCCGAAGGATGAATGTCCTCAATCTGCAATTGTACCTCGCCACGCTTGTAGGAATTTTCCTCGATAGTATAGACAATGTCAAAGCTACGCTTACTTTTTATATAGTGGGCTGCAGCAGACTGTCCGAAAGCTATGCCATTGATGACTACAGGGGATTTGGAGTCAACAAGTTCCAACTTGATATGTTCCTGATGGCGTCCTACTACCTTGGAGGTGCCATAGTCATAGACGTTGCGTGTAATGAACAAGGGCTTTTCGTTGCCTGGTCCGTGGGGAGCCAGACGTTTCAACTCGTTGAGTAGTCGTTTACTGATATCATGAAAGTCAAGTTCGAGTTCGATGTCGAGTATCTGTTGCGTCTGTTCAGGCAGAATGTGATTATTGACATATTCCTGGAAACGACGGCGGAACTCCGGAATGTTCTCTTGACGAAGGGTCAGTCCAACGGCATAGGTGTGACCTCCGAAGTTTTCAAGCAGGTCGCGGCACGACTTGACAGCATCGTAAACATCGAAACCTGCCACCGAACGTGCTGACCCGGAGGCCATGCCGTTGATGACCGTAAGTACCACGGTAGGGCGGAAATAAAGCTCGGTAAGGCGTGATGCCACGATACCCACTACGCCTTTCTTCCAACCCTCGTCATAGAGCACAATGCTTTGCATGTGACGCTGACTCTCCAAACGGGCAACAATCTCGTTGGCCTCTTCGGTCATCTGCTTGTCAACATCCTTGCGCTGTTCGTTGTATTCGTTGATGCGGGTGGCTTCGGTGAGCGCTTTCTGCAAATCGCGCTCCACAAGCAATTCTACAGCCTCCTTTCCGTTCTGCATGCGTCCGGAGGCATTGATGCGCGGTCCAATCTTGAAAACGATATCACTCATGGTGAGCTCGCGGTTGGTGAGTCCGCATATCTCGATGATGGCCTTCAAGCCAATGCTGGGACTTTGGTTCAGCTGTTTTAGACCGTGGAAGGCGAGAATACGGTTTTCGCCCTCTACAGGAACCAGGTCAGCGGCAATCGAAACGGCACAGAAGTCGAGTAGGGGGATGAGACGAGAGAAAGGTATGCCATTGTTCTTGGCAAAGGCCTGCATCAACTTGAAACCGACACCGCATCCGCAAAGCTGTTTGAACGGATAGGTGGAATCTTTGCGCTTCGGGTTCAAAATGGCCACGGCTGAGGGTAATTCATCGTCAGGCTCGTGGTGGTCGCAGATAATAAAATCGATGCCCCGCTGCTTGGCATAGGCTATCTCTTCGATGGCCTTGATACCACAGTCAAGCACGATAATGAGTTTGACACCTGTCTCGGCAGCATAGTCTATTCCTTGTCGGCTGACACCATATCCCTCGCCTTCGCGATTGGGAATGTAGTAGTCAATGTTGGAATAAAATTGCTGTAGAAACTTGTAAACCAATGCAACCGCCGTACACCCGTCCACGTCGTAGTCACCATATACCATGATGCGCTCTTTGCGCCCCATGGCATCGTTCAAACGATCTACCGCCATGTCCATGTCATTCATCAGGAAAGGATCAATCAGTTCGTTCAACATGGGACGGAAGAAACGCTTGGCTGCGCTCTCTGTCTTGATGCCTCGCTGAATGAGAAGACCTGCCAGAATGGGACTCATCCCAATCTTTTCGGCCAAATCCTTAGCCGCCTGCTGTTTCTCTGGTGTAGGTGGTTCGTAATTCCATTTAAATTGCATTTATAATTGTTTTTATTTTCTTTCGTCTCTAGGGTATTGTGTATGATAAGTACATAATACGGCTCAAAGTTACGAAGAAAAAATAAAAGAACGGAGCAAACTGAGGATTTTTTAACAATTATGCTCCGTTTTTATCATTTATAATGGATTGCGAAATCTACTCCACGTAGTCCATTTTCACCACAATTACCCGGATGGATTGGTCCTTTTTCTTGGTTTCTACCTTGGCAATGTGCCAGTCGGAGGGGAAGAAAACAACAAACTGACCTCCTTTTACATTGAAGAAATGAGTTCTGCTAAGGTCGTAGTTGTAGCGCATCACATCTTTTTTATCGTCATAAGGTACGCTGACCGTACTCGAAGCATGATCTAGCAGCGCAAAACCTTCAGTGCCGCGTACTACGAGTTGGAAGTCGATTTTTTTCTTGTGGCTCTCCGTGTTTCGTTTCTGCAATGGACTGTTCTCCGAATCTTCCACGCTGGCTACGAGTGTGGAATTTGGAATGGGGTGCTTGCCCTTGGGAATGTTCTCTAAGTCGGTATCACGAAGCCAGCTGAACAACGTGTTCCATTGTGCGGTATTCTTCTGATATTGAGACTTAAATTCGTCTATGTTCAATGTTTTGTGTGGCTTGGCTTTTGTGAATCCATTACGCCATTCGCCCTGTTTTAACCATTGGCGGGCTTCTTTGCAGGATTGTGCTGAGATAGTGAGTGCCACCAAAGTCAGCATGAGAATAGTGATTGTTTTTTTCATAGACATGTGTTTTGAAATGATTTATAGACTAAGCTGTATTCACGGTGTCCCAATAGTTCTGATTGGGTGGAAATGCCTGAAGCTGTCTGTTCAATGCAACGCAAAATCTGGTTGCGGACATCAGCGAAAGTAAGGCCATCTGCCACGATAGCTCCTGCGTTGATGTCCATATCTTCATTCATGTGAAGGTAGGTGACAGGATTGGAGCACACTTTGATAACGGGAGAAATAGCAGAACCTGCTACAGAACCTCGTCCGGTGGTGTAGAGTACTAGATGGCAGCCACAGGCTATCATCTCCATGATTTCGGCATTGTCGTTGATATTAGGAAATCCCCAACGGGCCTCCCCATCAGGCACCACATCCATCATCCAGAGACCTGGCTTGTCAGGACGCCGGGCTGGATAGGTGAGTCCTTGAATGGGTCGTGAGCCGCTCTTGCAATAGGAGCCTAACGATTTCTCTTCAATGGTGGTCAGTCCCCCCGTGGCATTACCGGCAGAGAAGCTGTCGTGGCCCATCTGCTTGTAGTAGTTGTTGGCTTTGACAATGCAGTTGTAGAGTCGGATGCCCAACTCGGGTGTGATGGCTCTTTCCTGGAGCAGCCGTTCACATCCGATGAGTTCGCCAGGTTCCTCAAAGATACAGGTGGCTTCATGGTCAACTAGCCAGTCGAAAGTGGCACCTACAGAGGGGTTGGCGGTAATGCCGCTATATCCATCTGAACCTCCACAAACGGTACCTATCATAAGGTCTTTCCAGCCGAGATCCGTGGTAGGGACGCTTTTGATGAGTTGTAGCATGTCGCTTACACTAGCAATGCCTTTGGCGATGGAGGACTGGGTGCCGCCTTCGTCTTGGATGACAATCAGGGATACGGGACGCCCGCTATCCTGGATGTCCTGTTTCAGGCGGTCTCGCTGGAAGTTCTCGCAGCCCAGCGATACCAACAGCACGGCACCTACGTTAGGATGGGTACATAACTGTTGCATCATTAATTCGGCATAGTCGTTAGGAGCGCATCCGCTGAAGCCAATCATGTGAACATTCTGATCCTGATAATGCTGAGCGATACGAGCTGCTACATGGTGGGCACACTCTACGAGATAGGTGACCATTACCACGTTACGGATACCCTTACGTCCGTCTTTTCGCAGATACCCTTTCATGACAGTTCCAGAATCTTGTAGGACACACAGTTGCCGCGGATGAGTTGCCAGTCAAGTTCCACGCCGATACCGGGTTCTTTGGGAACGGTAATCATGCCGTCTTTGTCGATGGGAAGGAGTCCTTTCATAGGGAATTGGAAATCCTCCTCAGGAACAAAATACTCGAACCACTTGCAGTTGCGGATAGCGCAGGATACATGCAGGTTTACGATGTCCATGTAGTTCATCGTAGTGGTGTGTACCTCGCAATTCATACCGAAAGCCTCAGCCAGATGGGCAATTTTCAGCGTTCCCGTGATACCACACTTCCACGACACATCGGCGCGCACGATGTCTGCTGCCTTCTGGTTGATCACCTGTGCCACACCCCAATGGCAACCGCGTGTGGTCTCTGTAGCCGCTATGGGAATGTCAAGTGCTTCGCACAGCTGTGTGTACTTATATAATTCGAAGTCGCGGAAGGGTTCTTCCAACCAGGTATAGTTCAAACGCTCCAGTTGCCGCCCAACACGGATGGCTTCATCAAGGGTGTATTCAGCCACAGGGTCGCTCATCAGACCGAAGTCGTTGCCCACGGCTTTGCGCAGGTTTTCATGGATGCGCATATCCGTCTCTACAGGACCGCAGGGATGCACCTTGTAACACTTAATGCCACGTTGTTGATAAAAGAGTGCCTCATCGATGTACTCTTGCTCGGTGTTATGGAACAAACCGCTGGCATAAACGGGCAACTGTTCACGATAGGCACCGAGATACTGATAGAGTGGAAGACTGGCAGCCTTGGCGCAGATGTCCCACAGGGCTACGTCAATAGGACCGGGCAGATAGACAGGGAAGAACGTCAGATGGCGGTCTATGTTCCACAGTTCATGCCATATCTTCTCATGTTCATAGGGCGAGCGGCCCAGGACAACAGGGGCGATATTGTCGTGGATATATGCTTCCGTCACATTTCCTGAGCGTGCAGCAAGAGCTGTTGCGATGCCCTCAATGCCTGTGTCGGTGGTCAACTTCAGCACCAGCACATCCCAGTCCATGGCACTCTTTCCCTTGCGTTTGTCGTCGAAAAGGCACTTGTTGCGGCGCACCCACCATGTTTCAAACTTTTGTATAATCATAATTTCATTGTTATTATTACGTTATTCTCCCTTAAAACTTAATCTGCCTGATAGGTACGAAGAGTTTTAACGTCAGCCAGGCCAGCAGATACATAGTACTGGCTATCATGAAGATGACGGCATAACTGCCCGTATATTCGAGGATAAGTCCTACGAACGAAGAGGCCAGTGCACCGCCTATGGCTCCTCCTACGCTGCTGATGCCTGTCATGGATCCTACTACCTGCTTGGGGTAGACGTCAGAGACGATAGTAAAGATGTTCGAGGCCCATGCCTGATGGGTGCTGGTAGCTAGTCCGATGATGAACACCACTATCCACATGTTGTCGATATAGGGCACGGCATTCAGGGGAAGTACCAGCAATGCAAAAAGGAGGATGGTAGTCTTACGGGCAAAGTCGATGCTGCGCCCGAAGCGAATGAACTGTGATGATACATGTCCACCATAGATGCCTCCGATGCTCGACATGGTGTATATAATGATAAGCGGTAGTACGGTAGCCTTCAAATCTACGCCATGAGTCTTGTTCAGGAAATCGGGAGTCCAGAATAGGAAGAACCACCACACCCAGTCGGTGACAAAGCGTGAGAAGAGGATGGCATAGGTCTGCCGATGCTGGAACAGCTGGCGCCAGGTGACTACCTGATGGGTCTCGCCGGTGATATTATCCTCATGGGTCTCATAGGACTTATGGACTTCCTCCTCGTCAGAATGAATATAGTCCAACTCTGCCTGATTCACGCCATGATGCTTTTCAGGGGAATGATAGAGCACCCACCAGAAAGCCACCCAGATGAATCCTAACATACCCGTAACGATAAAGGCCCAGCGCCACCCCCATTCCAGTGTGATGGCTGTGACGATGATGGGGGCAATGATGGCACCTATTGTCGTTCCAGAGTTGAATACCCCCGTTGCAAAGGCGCGGTCCTGCTTTGGGAACCATTCTGCAATGACTTTAACGGCAGCAGGGAAATTTCCTGCTTCGCCTAGTCCTAATACGGCACGTGCGGCTCCGAACCCTATTACTGAGCGCACGGCAGCATGCATTACTGCACCCAAGCTCCACACGATGATGGCGATGGAGTAACCCAGTTTACTGCCAAAGTGGTCGAGCATCCTACCGCCCAGAATCATACCGATACCATAGGCCACTTGAAAGGCTGTAACAATATAGCCGTAGTCTGCTTCCGTCCATCCCAGATCGTCCTGGATATAGGGCTTTAACAGGCCGATGACCTGTCTGTCGATATAGTTGACGGTCGTGGCAAAGAAGATGAGTGCCACCACCGTCCAGCGGACATTCGTTTTCTTCATAGTCACAGTTCTTACTTCTTAGAATGCTTCTGATGCTCCTGCATCAACAGGGAGAAAAACCCCATCTACATAGCTACCGGCAGGTGAAGAAAGGTAGAGTGCAGCATAACCGATATCCTCAGGCTGCCCGAAAGTCTTCATGGGTATCCTGCGCAGGATGTTGGCCTTGCGTTGTGGGTCGTTGTCAGTAGCCTTGTGGAACATGGGGGTATCAATCCATCCTGGGGCAATGGTGTTTACGCGAATACCTTTTGGAGACAATTCTGCCACGAGACTACGCTGCAGACCCAGTATGGCCGATTTCGCCGTGGTATAGGCAACAACCTGTTCCATTCCCATGATAGCCGTCATGGAGCTTATCATGATAATGGAGCCTCGACCGCGCTGAACCATTCCTTTGGCAAACTCACGACTTAGTGCAAAGACACTCATCACGTGGACGTTCAGTACGCTGAGAAATTCCTCGTCGGTTACATCCAGTGCCCATTTCTTCAGGTGTACGCCAGCACAGTTTACCAAGATGTCAACAGTGCCAATCTCCTGAACTAAAGCGGGAATATCGTTGAGTTTCGTTACGTCGAAGGCACGATAGCTACACTTATCACCCAATTGTTGCTGGGCCTCACGCAATTTCTCTTCGTTTCTACCAATAATAATTACTTCGGCTCCGGCCTCTACAAATACTTTGGCGATGCCCAGACCCAGTCCACTGCCTCCTCCTGTTACGACAGCTCGCTGTCCATCAATTCTAAATGCATTCATATCTGATTTGTTTTACATGATTCCAAATTTTGCGAAAGCCTCGACGGTGCTCATGCCTTGCTCCAGGGCTTGTTTCACCTGCTTTTCGCCACGGGCTTTTTCTATGGCACCGGCAAAAGCTTCCTCCTCGGCCTCACGAGGTACAATGATGACTCCGTCTAGGTCGCCAAAGACGATGTCGCCGGGGTGTACGGGAATGCCGCCGAACTCGATGGGCACCCGATAGTCTATCACTTTTCCGCGAGGTCCTTGGTCCTGTGCATAGGTGCCTTGTGAAAAAGTAGGGAAGTTCAGCCGTAGAATCTCGTTGGTGTCTCGTGAGAAACCATCTACCACAGCACCGGCAGCTCCTATGGCGATGGCTCGTGTGGACATCAGTCCGCCCCATAATGCATAGCGTGGCGATGAACCGCTGCAGATATATACCTCACCAGGCTGCAACTGGTCGAGGGCTTCGAACATGATGCCGAAGGGTTTCTTCATAACCTCCAGGCATCCGTTCTCCTGGCGCTCGGCAAAAACATCGGCTTCCAGTACAGGCATAGCTCGTCCAATCACCACCATGTCGTGGCGTAGGGGTTTGATATGTGGCGGAAGGAATTGGTGAAGATATCCCATTTTGTCAAGAACATCGCCCACCAATGCGGTAAAGAGCTCTTTACGTGCTATGCTGAACAGCTCTGCGTCATTTTTCCATAGCTTTGTCATAAGTAGTTTGTTTTAGGTGAAAGAAATGAAAGGGATGCGCATGATGGCACACCCCTTTCAGGTGTTAAAGTCCCAACTTCTTGCGAATCTCAGCGGGAATGGCTTTCTTGTTGATGAGGAAATCCATCGTGTTGGCGGCGATGAAGGCCTTGGTCATATACCAGATACCCTTGTAGTCGCCAGTCTCACCCCATGAATTCTGGACCATGTAATACTCCTTTCCGTTTTGGTCCTTGGCAATACCGAAAATGTGCATGCCATGGTCGTCTGTCAGCTGCCAGTTGTCGAAGCGCTCCTGGCGCATCTCCTGTGTAGGAACAATCTCAGGCACGGTGCAACCCAGCGAATCGATGATGTCGCGCTTCTTGGAAGCGGTCATCTTCAGCCACTTGGCCATATCGCTGCCCTTCAAACTCTGCTGGGTCTTCTTGGTGTCAACGGCATAGGCCAGACCCTTACGGGTGAATCCGTCCTCCGACACGTCGCCACCCCAAGCTACGGTATAACCGTTCATCACAGCATTGTCGATAATCTGCATCATCTCGTCCATAGGCACATTGTAAGAGAGTGGGAAACGCCAGTTGTCCTGTACCTCTACGGCAAAGGCTGTGTAGAAGGGATGGTGGGTATAGCTGGTGATGCTCACATAGTCGTCGAGGTTGATGCCCAATGAGGCCATGAAGCTCTTTGGCGTATATTTTTTGCCTTCATAGACGAACTCCTCAGGGCACTTGCCCAGATAAGCGTCGAGGATACCCTGCATGCCCGTTTTCCAAGCCTTGCTGAGTTTCTTGGAGTCGCTCTTGGAGATAGCGGCAACGTATGGCTCCAGCACACCGAAGAACTCGTTGAAGTTGTTCAGCGAGTCACCATAGAGAGAACCGGGGAAAGGCATTGCCTCGATGGGGCAGATGCCGTGTGTCTTCAAGGTGTGAAGCACGTCCTCAGAACTTCCGCCCTGTGCAAACTGGCAGTCACCATGATAGCGAACCACCTGGATGGCACGCTCCATATAGGTCTTGTTGGCTACGAAAGCCTCACAGAGGGTGTACTTCTTGCCTGTAGCCTTCAAGATCTCTGCTTCAAAGAAGGAAAGGGTAGAGTAGTCCCAGCACGTACCCGAGCGGTTCTGGTCCTTAATCGTGGTGATAGGGTTCTCCTTGACGATTGTAAAAATAGGTTTGTTGTCATTCTTGGCAGGTGCCTTCTTCTTGGCAGCCTGTGCACCTACTGCCACAAGGGCCAGCAGGGCGAGAGTCATTAGCTTTTTCATTGTTTTAATTGATTTATTAATTGTTCTTCATAAATTCTTCTAGTTCAGCAGGATGGTAAGGGATACGCTTGGTGCCCAGGAATCGGCAACCGTCCTTGGTAATCAGTACATCATCTTCGATACGGATGCCGCCAAAGTCCTTGTAAGTCTCGATTTTGTCGAAGTTCAAGAACTCCTTGCAGTGTCCTGATGCCTTCCATTCGTCAATGAGGGCAGGGATAAAGTAGATGCCTGGCTCGTCAGTAACGACGAAGCCTTCTTGTAGCCTGCGACCCATACGCAGGCAGTTGGTACCGAACTGTTCCAGGTTGGGGCGTGTCTCCTCGTCGAAGCCCACATAAATCTGTCCCAGTCCTTCCATGTCGTGAACATCCATACCCATCATGTGTCCCAGTCCGTGAGGCAGGAACATAGCGTGGGCACCTGCCTTTACAGCTTCTTCCGTATCGCCCTTCATCAGTCCCAGTTCCTTCAGACGTTCCGTCATCATCCGACAAACGGCCATGTGTACGTCAAAATATTTCACACCGGGTTTAGCGACTTCTAACACGTAGTCGTGACAAGCTTCCACGATGCTGTAGATTTCCAGCTGACGCTGGGTGAACTTGCCGTTGACAGGCATCGTACGGGTGTGGTCGGAACAGTAGTCGTCCAGTTCACAACCTGCATCACACAATACCAGACGACCATCCTCCAATTTGTTTGCTGATGGATTGCCGTGCATAATCTCACCATGTTGCGAGAAGATGGTGGCGAAACTTGTCTGGCCGGCTAATGAACGGGCAATACCATCTACTTGTCCTCCAATGAAGCGTTCTGTCACCCCTGGCTTTATCAACAGTTGGGCGGTGGTGTGCATGGCATAACCCACATCGCAGGCACGGTCGATGGCTTCGATTTCTTGTGCTTCTTTGGTGGAGCGCATCTTTACAACTGCTTGAATTAGAGAGATTGATGCTGCCTCCTTTTGCTTTGATGGATGAATGCCCAGCAGGTCCATAATCTGAATCTTTGTGTCGAAACGATATGGGGGCAGGAAGTGGAACGTCTTCGACGAATGAGAAATGAGAGATGAGAGATGAGAAATGGGGGCCGTCTTGCTGATGCCCACCTCAGCAGCCAAATCTGCTACAGAAGGTGTGAAGCCCATCCATACGATATCCTCTACATCAATATCATCACCGAACAACCATTCTTCGTCGTTGTCGATGTCAATGACGCCCACCAGTCCGTCACGATGCTGTCCGAAATAATAGAGGAAGGAGGAATCCTGACGCATGGGAGCATAGCAGTTGGCAGGGTAGTTGCAAGGAGCTTCGTTGTTGCCGAAGAGCACAATGATTCCTTTTCCTACCAGTTTTTTCAGTTCAGCGCGTCGCCGTATATAAGTCTCTTTTGTAAACATGTTTTTATAATGTTATTATAGGATTAGATATGCAAATCAGTCTTTCAAAAGGTCGGGTCTCAGTTTCCTTGTGCGCTCCATCGCCTGTTCCAGTTCCCACTCCCTGACCTTGGCCTCGTTGCCGCTGAGCAGGATGTCGGGAACCTTCCAACCTTTATAGTCGGCAGGACGAGTATAGATAGGAGCTGCCAGCAGGTCATCCTGGAAACAGTCCGATAGGGCACTCTGTTCGTCTCCGATGACTCCTGGCACGACACGCACAATGGCATCGGCTATCATGGCAGCCACCAGTTCACCACCCGTCAGCACAAAGTCGCCAATGGATATCTCCTTGGTAATCAGGTGGTCGCGCACACGCTGGTCAATACCCTTATAGTGACCTGCCAGTATAATCAGGTTACCCTTCATCGACAGTTCGTTAGCCATGTGCTGGTCGAAACGCTCCCCGTCGGGCGACGTAAAGATCACTTCGTCGTAGTCGCGCTCTGCCTTCAATGCCGTGATACAACGGTCTATGGGCTCACATTGCATCACCATGCCTGCCGAGCCTCCATAGGGGTAGTCATCCACACGGCGCCATTTGTCCAGCGTATAGTCGCGCAGGTTATGGAGGCGTATCTCCGCCAGTCCTTTCTTCTCGGCTCGTGCCAGTATCGATTCGTGTACAAAGCCCTCCAGCATTTCGGGCAGTACGGTGATGATGTCAATACGCATAATTAGAAATTAGAAATTAGGAATTAGAAATTATGATTTGCTGTAGAACTCGATGATGCGCTCAATGTATTCTTTGCCTTTCTTGCGCCCCAGCTCATAGACCTTTCGCATCTGTTCTGGCTTGTGTGAGATGTGTCCGATAGGTATCTTCTCGTCAGGACGGATGACCAGACAACGTCCCAGTCGCTCTGCATTCGCCACGTATTCCAGTTGGTAGTTGTACATCTGGTGGCGTTCGTCCAAAGCCTTCAGGAAGTGGGGATAACGGTATAGTGCAAGACGCATCAACGGCATCAGCTTGTTATGCTCTTTCTGGTAACCTAGCGGTTGCGTCAGGATGACCACATTCTTTTTGTATCCGATGCTTTCATAATACTGTAGAGGTATGGAATCAGCCACACCTCCGTCCAATAGCTTATGGCCCTGTACCTTCACCACCTTTGACGCCAGAGGCATGGATGCAGAGGCACGCAACCATTCCAACTCGTCATAATCTACGTGGTCCATCTGGTGATACACGGGCTTTCCCGTTTCCACATCCGTACACACTACGGTGAATTCCAAAGGGTTCTTTTCGAAGGCCTGAATGTCAAAGATGTCGTACTGGTAGGGCACCACGTGATAGCCAAACTTCGCATTGAAGTAGTCGCCAGAAAGCAACAATGACCTCATGCCACTGTACCTGGCATCCTTGGCAAAGCGGGTGTTGTAGCGGATGGCACGACCTATCTGGCGCGACTTGTAGTTGCAACCGAATGCCGCACCCGCCGATACACCAATAAGTCCGTCAGGCCAGATGTCATGTTCCATCATCACATCTGTCACACCAGCCGTCCACAGTCCACGCATGGCGCCACCCTCTAGTACAAGACCCTTCTTCCCTGTCACCTCTTACTTCTTTGACCTAAAGGTACAAAGCGACTTTGTCGATTACTTACTTCTGACCTCTTTAAGCATTATATTCCTGCCAAGACTTAATCTTGATGTCGTTCTCGCTGAGAGCGGTGAACGCCTCGATGAAAGCCTTAGCCAGACGCACGTTGGTCATCAATGGAATGTTGTGGTCAATGGCTCCACGACGGATGCGATAGCCATTGGTCAGCTCACGCTTTGTGTGGTTCTTGGGCACGTTGACGATGAGGTCGAACTGGTGCTGGGCAATCATGTCCATCACATTGTTTGCTCCCTCTTCATCAGGCCAGCAGACGGCTTTTGCTTCTACGCCATTGTCGTTGAAGAACTTGGCCGTACCACCTGTGGCATATACCTTGTAACCTTTCTTTACTAGTTCCTTGGCGGGCTCCAACAGGCTAACCTTACCCTTGGCAGCACCAGAAGAAATCAGGATGTTAGCACCCTTTTGGGGCAGACGATAGCCGGTGGCAATCAGGGCGTTCAGCATGGCCTCGTTCAGGTCGTCACCCAGGCAGCCAACCTCACCGGTAGAGCTCATGTCAACACCCAGTACGGGGTCGGCATTCTGCAGACGGGCAAACGAGAACTGGCTGGCTTTCACACCGATACGATCGATGTCGAACTCCGACTTGTCTGGGCGAGAGTAGGGGGCGTCCAGCATAATCTTCGTGGCTGTCTCGATGAAGTTGCGCTTGAGAATCTTCGATACGAAGGGGAACGAACGAGAGGCACGCAGGTTGCACTCGATAACCTTCACCTCGCGGTTCTTCGCCAGGAACTGGATGTTGAACGGGCCGGAGATGTTGAGCTCCTTGGCTATCTTGCGCGAAATCTTCTTAATCTGACGGACGGTAGAGAAGTAGATGTGCTGGGCAGGGAATACCATCGTGGCGTCTCCAGAGTGTACTCCGGCATATTCTACGTGCTCTGAGATGGCATATTCCACCACCTCTCCCTTGTCGGCAACAGCGTCAAACTCTATCTCCTTGGTTTCGGTCATGAACTTCGAAACCACTACGGGGAACTCCTTGGAAACCTCGGTAGCCATTGAGAGGAAGCGGTGCAGTTCCTCGTCATCATAGCAAACGTTCATGGCAGCACCCGACAGCACGTAGGAAGGACGCACCAGAACGGGATAGCCCACCTCGGAGACAAACTCCTTGATGTCGTCGAACGAGGTCAGTGCACGCCATGCCGGCTGGTCGATACCCAGCTTGTCGAGCATCGCCGAGAACTTGTCGCGGTTCTCTGCACGGTCAATGTTTACAGGCGATGTGCCCAGTACGGGAACACCCTGACGATACAACTTCATGGCTAGGTTGTTAGGAATCTGTCCACCCACAGAGACAATGACACCACGGGGTGACTCCAGGTCAATCACGTCGAGCACACGCTCCAGTGATAACTCGTCGAAATACAGGCGGTCGCACATGTCATAGTCCGTTGAAACTGTCTCTGGGTTGTAGTTGATCATGATAGACTTATACCCCAGCTTGCGTGCCGTATTGATGGCATTCACCGAACACCAGTCGAACTCTACGCTGGAACCGATGCGATAGGCACCTGAACCCAGTACCACTACCGACTTCTCGTTCTGGTAGTAGTCTATGTCGTGCTTGACCTTATATTGCTCACCCTCAGGATTTCCAAACGCAGGCGTGTGCGTGTACGTGAAATAGAGGTAGTTGGTCAGCTCGGGATGCTCTGAGGCAACTGTCGGGATGCGCTTTACGCTCGGCATTATGCCACGCTCCTTACGATAGCGGCGAACAGCCAGGTTCTCCTTCTCCATATTGGTCTGCTGAGGCTTCAGCACGAAGCGGGCAATCTGGAAATCAGAGAATCCACAACGCTTCACCTCCAACAGCAGCTCGTCGGGCAGCTCTTCCATCTTGTTGTATTTCTGCAACTCGTGTTTTAAATCCACAATGTGCTTCAGACGCTCCAGGAACCACACGTCAATCTTGGTCAGCTGCTCGATGCGCTCTACGCTATAACCCTCTTCCAGAGCCTGTGCAATGGCAAAGATACGGAGGTCGGTGGGGTTCGCCAGTGCGTCGTCCAGGTTGTCGAACTTGGTGTGGTCGTTGCCCACGAAACCGTGCATGCCCTGACCAATCATACGCAGACCCTTCTGGATCATTTCCTCGAAGCTTCGTCCGATAGACATGATTTCGCCTACTGACTTCATCGACGAGCCAATTAGACGGCTCACACCAGCAAACTTCGTCAGGTCCCAGCGTGGAATCTTACAAATCATATAGTCCAGCTGTGGAGCCACGTAAGCAGACGAAGTAGTACCCATCTCACCAATCTGGTCGAGCGTGTATCCAAGTGCAATCTTCGCAGCTACGAAGGCGAGTGGATAACCCGTTGCTTTTGAGGCTAATGCAGAGGAACGGCTCAAGCGAGCATTTATCTCAATAATACGGTAGTCGTTGGTCTGTGCATTGAAGGCAAACTGAATGTTACACTCACCCACAATGTTCAAGTGGCGCACGCAGCGGATGGTGATATCTTGCAACATCTTCACCTGCTCAGGTGTCAGCGAACAAGTGGGAGCTACTACGATACTCTCGCCCGTGTGAATGCCCAGCGGGTCGAAGTTCTCCATCGAAGCCACCGTGAAACAGTGGTCGTTGGCATCGCGGATGCACTCAAACTCAATCTCCTTCCATCCCTTCAGACTCTCCTCCACCAAAATCTGGGGAGCAAAGGTGAAGGCGCTCTCAGCCAGCTCGCGGAAAGCCTTCTCGTCAGGACAGATACCGGAACCCAGACCGCCCAGAGCGTATGCCGAACGGATCATGATGGGGAAGCCAATCTCGTGGGCGGCCTTCAGCGCGTCGTCCATGTTCTCCACAGCGTGGCTCACGGGAGTCTTCAGGCTGATTTCGTCCAGCTTCTTCACAAACAGGTCGCGGTCCTCAGTGTTCATAATGGCCTCAACTGAGGTACCCAGCACCTCTACGCCATACTCCTTCAGAACGCCAGTCTGATACAGCTCCGTACCACAGTTCAGAGCGGTCTGTCCACCAAAAGCCAGCAGAATGCCGTCAGGACGCTCCTTCTTGATGATTTCGGTTACGAAGTGGGTGGTTACAGGTTGGAAATAGACCTTGTCGGCAATACCTTCAGAGGTCTGAATGGTAGCAATGTTGGGGTTTACTAACACCGAGGAGATGCCCTCCTCGCGCAATGCCTTCAGTGCCTGTGAGCCAGAGTAGTCAAACTCACCTGCCTGTCCGATTTTCAGGGCACCCGATCCAAGTACGAGTACCTTCTTGAGTTTCTTGTTCATATATTATGATGTAAATTTGGTTGCATTCTGACCTGCAAAATTACAAAGAATATGGCAGATACCCAAGCTTCTCCTATTTAAAAAATGCAAACGTGCATTATTCTTGTATATTTAATAGTGCCACCGGAACTAAATATTTTCTTTTATGACTGGGTGATATAAGTGCCAGTCCCTGTGGCACAGGTCAAAGAGCCATCAGCCCTCATATGTCACTCACCGTGGCAACTCGAGTGAATTACACTAAAAAAGGTTGTAATGTTGCGACCATTTACAACCTACGCTTACATTGGCTGATATAAAAATCTGCTTAGCCTTGCAATTATTTTTTCAGGTATGCGGGAATTTCGCATACCTACCTACTAATTTTGCTGCCGATATTAATAATTGTTGAATTAAAAACCAAAATGAGTATGGATGCAGATAAGGTATTAAGGTGGCTGATAATCTCCTTTGGGCCCATTGCATGGAGTATAGCTGGAATTTACTATGCAGTATTGCTCAGTCGTCAGTATTGTGAAACCAGAAGGAATAATAAACAAAATATTATATAAGTAACAATTATGGAAGAGAACAAGAAAAATAAGCGCAAGAGCATTGCCGAGTGGATTGCTGTGTTTTTATGTATTGCAGCTGCACCCGTGCCATGTATTACCCTTATGTCTGCCACAAAAGTATTGTCTGAGCGTTGGGAATGTATTGCCCTTTGGCCAGCATTGCTGTGTTTGGTCATTGGAGCTGTCGCCTTTTTGATAACTTGCAGGGTGCTTAGCTGGTTGATATACCTTATTATTAAATAAGAAAGGAGTGAATGTTATGAGAGGATGTCTTTCTACCATAATCACATTGATTATACTATTTGCCTTTGGAGGGACAGCTTTAGCAGCAATTGTGATAATAGTACCGCTATTGCTTGGCGAACAAGATGCAAAAAGCCTGGCCGACCTCCACTGGTATACATGGACTGCAATTATCATTCTACCGATTATATTACTAAAGATTCTTGTCAAAGCAAGTCGCATTACTGCAAACTACATCTGTGACATGTTAGGAATCGACTGAAAAGATGGAATTTTGACAGAAGATCGCAACTTTTTAGCTTTTAGTGTTGTTTTGTTACAAAGATTTTGTATCTTTGCCAACAGATACGACCTAGTGTCGTTTCGTTGACATACTGAATAGCGAAGCAAAGTGCTTCATTCTCGCCAAACGGGAACCTGAGAACTCCCTGTCTGCTGTAGCGGACATGATAGCGAAGGTGGGGAATGTGGTGCAGTTGTTTCCGCGTTACCATAGCGCGGACTTCTGTCATATTCCACCTTCAAGGTTTCTCAGGACCTCCGTTGCAGAATATCGACACGGGGTCTGCGCTTTCAGTTATAAAAGGTACTAAAAACTTAAAACGCTTATGGCATTTTTGAGAACAACTATTAAAGTAGTCAGTATTTGGATATTGGGAATCATTTTCATTTCTTGCGATGACAATAATGTGACTGATGATAATCTTTCCTATTCAGATATTCTTAATTGTTTGATAATGGAATATACTGATTTACAAACCATCAGCAAATCAACCAAGATTGCTCCTCAAAATCTTATTCGAATGAAATATGGTATAATAGAAAAGAATCGGGAGTTGACTATTTATCTAGCGGATTTGAAGAAAGCATACGAAGAAGATGATGAGTCCGAAATAGAAGACTTGTTGGATGAACAAGAGTTCAATATTTCGACAGAAATTATAGGGAAACCTATGCCCAAAGAAGAATACAAAGACCAAGAATATCTTAATAATGAATTGTTTCAAGAGCGAATAAATGAGATTGGAACATCTTTTTTCAACAAAAGGATTCATAATTTATTTGAAGAAAAGTTTACGTCGTGGGGAAGAATCAAGACAACTAAAGACTATATTCTAAATAGTAAAAGCGAATATGTTAAGCAATTTCAGGATGAATTCGAGAAACAGTTATCATTGGTAGACCTAAACACTCATCTTAAGAAACGCGTGAAAGCGTATGTAGAATTGATATCTTTAGAGCATAGCACATTGTATGGACTAAAGAACAAAGATACAAATATAGAAATAAAATACCATCAAGATGGCGTAGAATACACTTTTGATGATGAAACAAAAAACAATATTGCAAGCGTCTACTCTATAGTCACAATGGAGGTCTTGGATATAGATATATTATCAAGGTTATTAGACCCTATTATTGATTTAATTTTTGGCGGACAATCCTATTCAGAAGAGCTTTTTCATGAGACAGAAAATACAATATCAGAACAAGTAAAAATTATGGTCAATAGTCTCGATATTTGGATATTATCAGATATCAATCAAATAACAAAAAGAATATAAATTATGAAACGGAGATATTTGTGTTTACTATTTGCTTTTATATTTAATATTGGAAACAGCATTAGCCAAGTTCAAGTTCCTAAAAGTGTTGTAAGGAAAGGAACACAAAAGGTTACTAAAGCGATTACAAAAGTTGTAACGAAAAAAACTGCGAAAGTTGCAACAAAGAAAGCTGCGGAATTATCCGTAAAGGATTTACCAAAAGGAAGAAAAACTTTAGAAGTGATAAGGCAGAAAGATGGCAGTTATTTACCTGCCATCAATAATTTAAATAAGCATTCATCTAACTATGCTAAAATTGTCAATGAGACTTTGTTAAAGAGAAGGCGTGCAGCAATATCACCCTATGACCAATTTGCTACTATGTCACAGCTTAAAACTTATGACAGAAAAAAGCTGATTATTACAGATAAACCAAGTGCAGCCGTATTGAGAAAGAATATGGAATTAGCTATGGATCAGAAATCAGTAAACATCAGTAGAGCTTTTGGAGGTACGGCTGCTCACCATGTAATAGAAGGCTCTGACAAAGCTGCACTAAAGTCAAGAGATATTTTAAAAAAGTTCGATATTGATATAAATGCGGCTGAAAATGGCATCTTCTTGCCAGACGGTCCAAATAGTATATACAAAGGTAGTAGACACATCACTAGCCATACAGAAGCATACTCGAACTATGTTTATAACAAGATTAAGGATTCTAAGAGCAAGAGCGATCTTATATCATCTTTAATGGAAATTAAACATGAATTATATTCTGGAAAACTGAATCTTCAAGGCCCTGCACAGATTGTGAATAAGAATATTCATTAAATCATGCACGCAAATACGTTGTGTGCTAGATGTGTCGTGTGACATCAAACTACATCTGCGACATGTTGGGAATCGACTAGATAGATGGAATTTTGACAGAAGATCGCAACTTTTTAGCTTTTAGTGTTGTTTTGTTACAAAGATTTTGTATCTTTGCAAGAAAATAGATTAATCCTCATGGGAAATGTAATGAGCATATGAGAATAATTGTGACCACTTTGTTATTATTGATTATTCCCTTATTATGTTTAGCAAACTATACTACGCATGACAACTCTAGTCTTGCTGATAGTACAGAGAGACATATTGCTGATTATATTGATAAAAATGTAGAAGAATTTTTGGACGATAATTTTGGGATTACAGATATACCTAGAATGATTTATCATAGTCTAATTAAGGATAATGATTCTAGAAGACAATGGTGGGAAGCCAAACTTCAGGAAAAATTAACTTCAGCAGATATTGTTTTGATTTTGGAAAGAGATCTCCAACCAATCAAGAACTCTTCCCATTATGTACATATTATTGACAAATGTAAAAATAATCCGCCAAACTTGCTCTCAGACGAATTGCTTGCTCATATTTATGCAAGAGAATCGCTTGAATGGAAAGAATATGTATATAGTTTAGGTATATGGCTTGCCGTACTGATTGTTGTTATGATTGTTTTTACAGTCGGATATGTTGCGCTTTTTGGCGAAGAGCCTAGCGATGTACCAGAAGGATGGTGGATTCTAAATACAATATTAACGACTGCGATAACATTTTTCATATCATACAAATATATAATTATTGAGGCAATAAATGAGGAGTACGAAATATCTCGAATTCTTACAAACAATATGTTTGTGTATATTTCATCATTAAATATTTTCGAAACCCTTTTATATTAGTAGCTATTATGAAATCAATAAAATATTTCACGTTTTTGTATGCAATTGCGTTGTTAACTTCGTGTACTTATACTGGAAAAAAGATTTCTAAGCAATTGTCTAAAGAATCAGGAAAGGCGATAATAGAGAAGAGCAGCAAGAATACGCTAAAAAAGGGGCTACGAAATAAGACGAAACGTTTATTTGTTACATATAGTCCTGTATTGACAAAAGCAATAGATGATGACGTGGTATTATCCATTTATAAGAATGCCAGATATACAGAGCGGCTTGTATCTGTACAAGGCAGGAAGGTTCCATTACTAATTTCGCCGAAATTCGATCCGTATTTGAAATTGCCAAAGAATTTTTATGGTGATCCTGCACGATTGTATGATAAGACGAATCCAAATTATTCCAAATATGTGGTCGACGGATGTGAAACAAACTTAGGGATTATGAGTCGTGGGCTTGCTCCTGTCTATTATAATGCAAATAAAGTAAACTCGTCGGCAAACTGGGGACACTATTTCCCATTTGAACTTCATCATGGAGGACAGAAGGCCAAGCCCAAATATTTTGCTCTTATGGCAGAAGAGCACAAAATATATAATAAGGAATTACATCCAAAAAGAATTGGTTCTGAGATTGATAGAAATGCATTTGGAAAGAAAGAACGCGCGCCTTTATATAAACAACTTGCAGAAGAAATAGCAAACATGTAGCGAGTCAATATCCTAGGAAGTTGCTGACGAGGATGAATAAAATCGGATTCTGACATTTGTATGAAAGACTACCTGCGCAGACATATCTGGATATTATCAAAGCTATACGAGAATCCCAAGGGATTGACGTATAAGGAGTTTGCGTATGAGTGGGAGCGAACGGAGTTGAACTCGCTGAAGACCAGCTTACCTAAGCGGACGTTTGCTGATTGTCTGCGTGCTATTGAAGAGGCTTTCGACATCGAAATATCGTCTGATGCTCGTAATGGGTACCGTTATCGCATTGTTAATCGTGAATGGTTGGAGAAGGACAATGTGAAGGATTGGCTGCTATCTGCTTTTGCTGTTAACGGACTGTTGCAGGACAGCAAAGGACTGCGTGATAGGGTGATGTACGAAACGATTCCATATGGAAACGGGCATTTGCTGAAGATATTGGAATGCATGAAGAAAAACCAGGTCGTAAACCTCCTTTATCAGGATTTCTTTGATGATGAGCCTTGCGAGATATTGCTGGAGCCATACTTTGTACGAGTATTCCACCAAAGATGGTATGTCATTGGTGTGATGCTTAATGCGCCTGAGGGCGAAGAGCCTGAGGAACGGACAAAGCAAGGGCGAATACGACGTTATGCGCTTGACAGGGTACATCGGATATTTGCTACAGAGGACACATTCAAGATGCCACGTGGGCTTTCGGTAGACTCCTACTTTGCTGACGCCTTTGGCATCATAGTTGAACCCGAAGTGCTTAAAGCAGAGCGTATCCGCATAAAGGCTACTGACATCAACCATAGGCGCGACTATCTGCGGAAATTGCCCATACACTGGTCGCAACGAGAAGTGGAGAAGCACAGCGACTACTCAATCTTTGAAGTGACGGTAATGCCTACTTACGATTTTATTCAGCATATCTTGACGATGAGTAGCGAGGTTGAAGTCATATCGCCAGAACATGTGAGAAAGGAAGTAATCAGGTGGATAAAAGAAATGACATCAGTTTATAATCTCTGATGCCATCAATTAAGTAATATATCCCCAATCCCAGTATCCCAGTTATTCTAAGGGGTAGGGGAATAATTTTTTTTGCATGCAGCCTTTGAAAACTAACAACAGAAAGTACAATGTCATTGACCTATTCTACCATATCTTTGAACATCAAGGCCACGGTCACCTTGTTGCCATCACTTCGGTTGGGGGACTACGAGCTGAACCAATGGCGCCGGTCTATGGTGCAACCAAAGCCTACGTTACCAAGCATTGGCATTTATTAGCGATAATAAATAGAAGCGTCTCATATTATCTATATAAAAGGATGTGATTTCACCACGCAAAATCTACTTTCCGACGCAGAAGTTACTATCTGCAAATATAAGTGGTTGATAATCAGTACAAACACCTTTGTTTTGAGGTGTCTAAAGTGACTCCGAGGGACGGTGGGGTGACGATGCCACAGGGACGGGTGACTGACATCCGATATTGTAAGTCGAGATGGTTTCTCTGAAAGTAATTTCAATTACTCCGAATAGAAATTTAAATACTCCAAAAGTAATTTTTGTTACTCTTGGAATATTGTTCCTGAATGACAGAATAGGGAGGAATCTGACTCTCAAAAACGGTTACGGTTACAGTTGTAACCATGTAACCTTTTTATCCAGCCAAAATACTCTATCATGTTATAAACATCTAATTTTCAACAAATTACATTTTGTTTATATGTCTTTATCCACCTCTGCGGTTACATGGTTACAGTTGTAACCGTAACCGTTTTGGGAGTCTCGGAGTGAAGTGTTAGGGATTGCTGGGAGAAGCATTAAGTCTTGCAGGGAGAAGCACTAAGTCTTGCAGGGGAAAAATCTAAGGGTAACGGGGAGAACCTCCCGTCTAACCATCGTGCGCCTATACCCAAACGATTGTTCGCCTATACGCAAACGACTGTGCGCCTATACGCAAATTGAATCGCCAAAAATTTACTCAGATTACCAGGGACTGGTATCCGTTTCGATTTGCAGAATAGATAGACAATCACCGCCTTTGCAAGAGCAGACTGCAAAGGTGGTGATTGTAAAGGGTCAGTTGATTACTACTAACTTGTTGTCGGGTAAGTCATATCTGACGGAATGTGCGAAAGAGGTGGTTTTGCCATCACTAACGTCTGTAATATCGATGCCGCGACGTTGGAACTCGCCGATGAGTGCTTGGTCGTGGTAGGCACGCATACTGGACCAGCCTCGGCTTTGCACTTGGGCGTTGAATACTGTTACTAACTCGGGAATTTGCATGTCTGCGAATTGCAGGGCATACTTGGTGTAATAAATGTGTTGTTGCATAACTTTTTGTTTTTTGAAGTGAATAAATCTCCCACATCGTACTGACCACCGTGGCGCTTATGCTATAGCTAGGTTGGACTATTGTCCTTCCTCTCTCGCGACTCGGCAGAATGTAAACGAGTTTACTTCTGCACTCGCTGCTCGCTCGGTTGGGCTATTGCCCTTCCTCTCTCGCGACTCGGCAGAATGTAAACGAGTTTACTTCTGCACTCGCTGCTCGCTCGGTTGGCGAGTCCGCTCCTGTATATGAGCGACTGCTCTTGATGCTGGGTGCAAAGGTATAACTATTTCTTCAAACTAGCAAACTTTTCGCCAAATATGTTATCCCATGCCACGGGGGTGGATGGGTGACGTATGATGTATGATGGCTCTTTGACTTGAAGGTGCCGCTCGGCATCCCGAAGGGTGACGCTTGCCTTAGCAAGAAAGCGACCTAAGGGTTGAGGGATGGAAGAGGAAAAAAAGCTGCTTAAAATTCGATTAACATAATAATTGTCCGTCAACTGTGCGTCAAAATCGAAATGTGCGTCAAAAAGAAAATCGGGAACTCCTTTGTTTAAAGGAATTCCCGAATTTGCTTTGAGGTGCCTGGCGGATTCGAACCGCCGTGGACGGTTTTGCAGACCGTAGACTAAGCCACTCATCCAAGGCACCGTATTTGCTACGTTTCTGTCTTAGCGGATGCAAAGTTACTATATTTTTCGGGACTGACCAAACTTTTTGCAGTTTTTTTTTAGTTCACACCCGTCGCAGGGGTCAGAATAGCCTTTTACTATCTTGTATATACGCAGGGATGCGTATCCAGCCGCTAATATGAGAATGATAATAATAGATATCGTTTGAACCATTGTCCTTCTGTTTGCAGGTGGCTGTTCAGCTTCTCAGTTTGCGAAGCAGCACCTTGTTGATAGCCTGAATTTTCCGACCTCCCTTCTCAATATCATCGACAATGTCTTCGCGTACATTATTTATATTGTTAAAGAAATCGCTGAAGGCGTTGAGCACCTGATTGGGTTGTGCCTTGTCTTCGGGGATGTTAGGATTAATGATGATGCGAATGCCCATGTGCTCAATGGATACATCAATGTCCTTGCCAGTCATGATGGGGTCGCCGTCGTAGTGGATGGCTCCGGGTTGCGTGCGATGGATATGAATCTTTTGGGTACGGAAAGTCTTTATTTTTGAATTATTGCCTAGTGTCTTCATGAACAGGTCGGCAGCAATCTGTGGTGCCTCGATGGCATCGAAAGGCTCCATGATGATGACGTCCATCATACCGTCTTTCATGGTAGCTCCTGGAGCGATGTAGGCGTTGTTCCCATATTGCGATGCATTGGCACAGGCTATGAGGAAGGCCCGATAGCGGGTGGTTCCTGTGCTATCTACGATTTCGTAGGTCTCAGGACGGTATTTGAGCCCTTCTTTCAACACATTCTCGATATAGGTGATAGGGCCGCGCTTGCCGGCTTCTGCAAACTTGAGTGAGATAAAAGCATCGAAGCCCATGCCGCAGGTACAGAAAAACGGGAGCCCGTTGATGACGCCATAGTCGAAAGAGTCGATGACGCAGGAATTGATAAGTTCCAAAGCCCCACTCACATCAATGGGGATGCAGAGGTGCCGGGCCAGTCCATTGCCAGAACCGCAGGGAATGATGCCCAGTGCGGTATTCGTATGCACCAGCGAGCGTGCCACTTCGTTGACGGTTCCGTCGCCACCAACGGCCACAACGATATCCACGCCCTCAGCGGCACACTGGCGGGCTATCTCGGCAGCATGACCCCTATACTCGGTGAAGCGCAACTCCGTGTCGAATTGCGAATGATCGAGCATCTGATCGATGAGTTCAGGGAAATTATCCTTTTTCTGTGTGCCCGATATAGGGTTGATGATAAATATGATGCGTTTTTTGTTGCTCATCTTGTTGCAAAATTACAAAAAAAAGCTTGAAATATGGGGTGTAAAATGAATAAATTTGTGTGAAAGGGTGAAATATATGTTTTTTTTTGCAATATTTGATAAAAATTGTGTAACTTTGCACCAAATTTCAAAAATAGCTCTGCTATACCTATATTAAAATGGGACAATTACAAGAAAAGTACAAGCATTATCGCGAGCCGCAAAAATTCATGGAGGCTGGCGTATATCCTTATTTCCGCGAGATTACTGGAAAACAGGGAACAGAAGTTGAGATGGGTGGTCACAAAGTGCTGATGTTCGGTTCAAACGCCTATACTGGCCTGACCGGTGATCAGCGCATTATTGACGCCGCAAAGAGAGCATTGGACCAGTATGGTTCTGGATGTGCTGGAAGCCGATTCCTGAATGGTACATTGGACTTGCATGTTCGACTGGAGAAGGAAATCTCCGAGTTTATCCACAAGGATGACTGCCTTTGCTTCTCTACCGGTTTCTCTGTAAATCAGGGTGTGTTGGCAATGGTAGTCGGCAAGGACGACTATATTATCTGTGACGATCGTGACCACGCTTCTATTGTGGACGGTCGTCGTCTTTCGTTTGCCCGTCAACTGCATTATAAGCACAACGATATGGACGATTTGGAGCGTGTGCTCCAGAAGTTGCCTCAGGAGGCTATCAAGTTGATAGTAGTAGATGGCGTATTCTCTATGGAGGGTGATTTGGCAAAGTTGCCTGAGATTGTGAAGCTGAAGCATAAATATAATTGTTCCATCATGGTGGACGAGGCTCACGGAATTGGTGTGTTCGGTGATCACGGACGTGGCGTCTGCGACTATTTCGGACTGACTGACGAGGTTGATCTGATTATGGGTACCTTCTCCAAGTCTCTGGCCTCTATTGGTGGTTTCATCGCTTCCGATAAGGATACCATCAACTTCCTCCGCCATACCTGTCGTACTTATATTTTCTCCGCCTCCAATACACCGGCAGCAACAGCAGCAGCCCTGGAAGCTCTGCATATTCTGCTGCAAGAACCCGAGCGTATTGAGAAGTTGTGGAATGTAACAAAGTATGCCTTAAAGCGTTTCAGTGAAGAAGGCTTTGAAATTGGTGACACGGAGAGTCCTATTATCCCGTTGTATGTGCGTGATGTAGAGAAGACATTCTTGGTAACAGCCTTGGCCTTCAATGCAGGTGTGTTTATCAATCCCGTTATTCCGCCAGCTTGTGCTCCGCAGGACACTTTGGTGCGTTATGCTCTGATGGCTACTCATACGGAAGAGCAGGTAGAACGCTCAGTTCGTGCCTTGAAGAAAATCTTCGTCGAACAGGGAATCATCAAATAAGAAAAATAATTGCCGAAAAGTTTGCAAGGGTCGCAGAAAATGCGTACCTTTGCATCCGATTTCGGAAAAAGTATCGAAATAGCGAGGTGTAGCGCAGTTGGTAGCGTTCCTGGTTTGGGACCAGGCTGTCGCAGGTTCGAGTCCTGTCACCTCGACTTAGTTCAAGGAAAATAGAGGATGTGTCAATTTTGATACATTCTCTTTTTCTTAGCCAGGGAGCTTCTCTTTGCCATATCTGATTCCATGCATACAAAATTTAATACCTGAAAATTTGGTAATAACCATTTTATTTGTTACTTTTGCATTTAAATAAAATATGTTTGTAGCCTACAACCTGTAATGATTAAAAATATACTACTGAAAATCAGTTTTATAGTCGGTATGCTGGTCATGGTGACCAGTGTTCATGGACAGGACAACGAACATGTGTTTTTCGTGTTCGATGCTTCAAACGGTATGGCTGCCAACAGTGCGCAAACTATTCTCTGCACCAAGACGGGGCGAATGGTGATAACAACCATTGGACATGTGAATTTCTATGATGGCTATTCTTTCGACCATATCTCTCCACAAGCATCGGATCTGTATCATCTGGAGAAATATACCGGTCATTATCGTCTGATGTTTGACAAGCATCACCATTTGTGGCTGAAGGATAAGCACAGTGTGGTGTGTGTAAACCTGACTTTAGAGAACATTATACACGATGTGAAGTCTGTGTTCCGCACTTTGGGCGTAGAGAAGAGGGTGGACGACTTGTTTACCGATAGTGAGAATAATCTGTGGGTTATTACCGGGGACAAACTGTCGAGTCCAGACTGCCCTCTGGTTATTTCGTTACGTCAGGATGTTGTTGTGCATGATGTTGATGTGTACGATACGCAATATGTGCTATTGTTCTATGAGGATGGAATGGTGTCAGCCTATAATATACAGACGGGTGAGCATGCTTTTGACATAAAGACGCCAGAGGAGGAAGCAAGGAAATATATGGAGTCGTCGGTTGTCTATCCTTATGAAAAGGGTTTTTACCAGATTCGTAATAGTTCGACGGAAGGTGAACTGCGCTATTTGGATGTGGAGAAACGTGAATGGACAGATGTGATGAGACCTCCATACCGCTTGAACAATATGGTGGCACATGATGGAAAACTTTATGTGGCAGCTCAGTTTGGCTACTGGATATTTAATCTGGCTTCGGGTGATAAAAATTATGTAGAACAACTGACGCTGAGCAAGGGAAGAAAGCTAAGAACCGATGTGAACACCATCGCTTTTGACCGTCAGGGCGGTATGTGGATTGGTACGGAAATGAGGGGATTATTGTATGCCAAACCATACCCGTCGCCTTTTAAGTCCTATGCATGGAATGATCCAGAGGCTCTTAACCTTTACCGGAAAATGGCAGAAAAGCTGGACCTGACGCCCAGACCGTACATACACCATGTGAACACTGTCTATACTGACAGTCGTGGATGGAAATGGACCGGTCTCTACTCAGGACTTAAACTTGAGACGAAGAAGGGAAAAGTGCGAGTGTTCAAGCGTAAGGACGGACTGAGAAATGAAATGGTGCATGCCATTGTGGAAGATGCAAGTCACGATATCTGGGTTAGCACCAGTTTCGGTATCTCGCACTTGTTTGTGAAGGATACGGCAGTACATAGGATTGAGACGTATGTCCATCAAGATGATGTCCCGAACGAGGCATTTGTCAACGGAGCTGCCGCTCTCTTGGACAACGGGGATATTGTCATGCAGTCGCTGGATCACATGGTGGTGTTCAATCCTGCATCGTTTCATTCACTGACAACAGATGAATTCCTGCTCTATCCAAAACTGGTCCACCTGGAGATGAATGGTCTAGACGTAGAACCTGGAAAGGTATATGACAGGACGAGGATTCTGGAAAAAGCGGTGACGCGTACGAAGGAAATCAATCTGGAGTATGACCAGAATACGTTGAAGATGCAATTCTCTGCATTGAATTATTTCCGGCCGATGCAAACCTATTACCGTGTCAGGGTGAAAGGAATTGGCAAATATGAAAAATGGAAGTTAATGTCGCACGGGTTGACTCCTGAATATGTGGATAAATATGGTATGCTGAACCTGACATTGCTGAACCTGAATCCAGGACGTTACGAGATAGAATTGCAGGCTTCGATGACACTAGATAATTGGCAAACAGAGCCTTACGTATGGACTATTACGGTACATCAGCCCTGGTGGCGTTCCACGGGTATTTACTACCTGTTGATTCTGGTGATTTTCGGACTGCTATTGGCCAACTTCCTTATTTTCAATAAAAATATGAAGATGAGCATGATACGCCATAACGAGGAAATCAAGGTGGTGGCCCGAGTGAAACAGTTTGCCAACCGTTGTGAGGCGCAAAAATCGGAAATACTGACCCCAAACAAGCTGATGCAGGAGAGGGAGGATGAGAGTGCCAGTCAGGTTATGAGCAAAGAGTTTGTTGAAGTTATGTTGAAGCTTGTTCCATATATCATTAATGAAAAGAATAATCATCACATAACTATGAAGGATCTGGAAGAAAAGTCTCAAGTGTCAAAATCGCAGTTGTATTACCTGCTGTCAACCAATGTTGACAAGAATCCGCAACAGTTAGTGAGACGTTTGCGCATAGAGGAAGCGGCACGGTTGGTTAGAACGACAACGATGGATTTTGAGAAGATTGCGGAGGAATGTCATTATGTGTCGCCTAATTATTTCTTTGCTGCCTTCTATCACCACTTCCGAATGACGCCAAGTGACTATCGCAATTGCAAAGAATTATAACCTACCAGTCGCCAAGTACGGTCGTCTGTTCCCTTATAATAAACTAGAACCTGGTAACGATTTTCTGTCTGAAAAAAATTGCCTTCAGAGGGCGGAATCGTTCCGTCGGCTGTAATGTATTGATAGGAATAATAACCTTGTTTTTGGAAAACAGATGCATTATAGCTCTGTGATGCTGCATCATAGGTCATCCGGTAGGTTTCCCGGTTCCCGTCGGTTGTCCACTGCCCCCAGAGGTATATGATGCCTTGATAGGGAGCTTCCAACGTGTAATTCACCCACACATAGTCGCAGGTGTAGTCTGACTCTGTGCGGTCGCTATTTCGGATGATAAATGCACCATCGGCATCGACATCAGTGAGGTAATTACGGCGTACTGTAGAAGTAAAGGGATAGGCTTGGAAGTAGTGGCCGTCCCACTCAATACGGTCAAGTCCCATCGTTGTGTGCTTCACGTCCAGCACCTCGAATTTGTGATATTCGTTGCCGGCATCAAAAATGAGTTGTCGGTTGTGTTGCCACGAAGCTCCCAAATGATTGACGAGGGTAGGGCGCAGACAGATGCGGGCTCCCTGTTCAAACCAGTTCTGCATGACAACAGTATATATTTCCCTGTCGGGCTGGAGGACGCGTAAGTGGTTGTAATTGACTGAGAAGCTGACTTGTTGATGACTGTCGTTATGGTCAATGTCTGTATTGGTAGTGGCTTCCAGCCTTACAGTCATCAGAGGTTCTACCACATAGAACTCCACTTCGAGCAAACGCTCGTGGTCGGCATCTTCATCGAACACGGTAAGCCGGTAGTTGCCACTCATTTTCAGTTTACACTGCTCGTTGGGAATGTGGAACTGATAGTGGGTATAGAGCACAGTGGTGTTGATGGAATTACGATAATCATCTATGGGGTTATCGTTGAAACCGTTGAGCCAGTCACTTTCAAAAATATCTTCAGAGGTGCTCCAATCGGCTTCGCAATGCTCTAACCGATAGGAAAGCCGACGGACGTCATGAGAGAGCTCGTCGAAACCTACCACCAACCGATCGGCACTATGGAGTGTCATGACAGGACGATTAAGCCAATCGCCATTGACAATGCTCGTGAGCGACTTGACCCTCGGGGAATAGATGCGGTTAGAAGCCCATCCACAGCAAGCCGTAAGGCATAGGAAGAACAATATTCGTAACTTCATGGTGCAAAGATAATGAAATTTTTCGTATCTTTGCATGCAGAAATGAGAAAGATTACAATTCTGGCGGTTAGTTTCATGGCAATGCTAATCGTGTCGTGCGGACAGAAGAAGAAAGATGCGGCTTACTATGAACACATGGTTGACAGTATCAGGAAGGTGGAGCAAGTGAAAGAACTGCGTCGCCAGGCGGGTCTTTTAGACGTTGATCCGTTGGAGGAATTTTTCTTGAAGTTGAACTTGCGGGCATTGCCTGTTCAGTCGGAAGGCAGGAAATGGGAGAGATTGGGTGAGTTTACCAAGGTGCCTCGTACATTGAACGAGCATTTCGGCTATCTATCGGATGCAGAACTACGGGCCATGTCCTTGCCGAGGGCAGACAGATATCAGGTTGTGATGTTACTGGAAATGCAGGATTCCATAACCCCTGCGTTGTATCTCTATACGATGAATCAAGAGCATCGTAATATAGACCAGTTGTGCATTTATGAAGAACGGGCAGAAGACAGGGCTACTGATTTCGGTAAGACCATGATGGATTATTACATCACGAGTAATTGGGAGATTACGCTGATGAAATACTATCTCTCAAACGAAGCGACGAGTCCCCAATTGGAGGAGACTCGTCGATATGTCATTAACAAGGAAGGACGATTTGAAGAAGTGATAATAGAACTGTAGCTTCTGTATAAAAAGTCTGTATTCTCACTACTGGATAACCACCTTGACAGGTTGTTCTATTTCTTTCTTCCAAACCTTCAGGTAATTGAACCAATCCTTTGCGGAATGATAGCCAAAAGTTTCATTATCAGACGTGTATGTCACTTTGTAGCTCATATGGTTCCCCTTAATCTGAAGGACATAGGCATAGTTATCCTTGTTGGCAGGTTCTTCGCTGATAATATTCCTCTGAGGTACGAGAACTGCCAGTCCGACTGTTTCACGTTTCCACTTGGTGGTGTCTGCCGCAGGATAGTCTGTACCCCAGCAAGCACGTAAACCTTTCTTGTCGGAAAACTCTTCAGAACCTTTCACATTGATAATACCTGTTGAGAAGCGATAGTCGGTGACATCCTTGTTAAAGAATACATCTACATCGGTATCGCGATGACCGGCATACTGCGTGTAGCGAAGGGTCATAGTAACGGGAGATTTGCTGGCATCGCACTTCCATCCACGATCTACAATTTCAACAATGGCACGAAGTGGACCATAGCTAATCACACGTTGGGTGCGTGTGCGGACAGGTTCTACGAGTGTTGGCTTCTGACCATCCCATCCGCGGAAAGCACCAAGACCGAAGGTCTGACCCACCCAAAGCACATCATCGCCATATCCTTTAGCCTTAAGCTCGTCTGGAGTATAGAACTGGGTTTCTTTCAATTCTAATTGCTTGTAAAACTTACCGTAGAGGTCAAGCGTCTGGCGAGCATCGAAGTAAATGCGAATTCCGTTGAGCTCGCTCTCAAAATCGACACCATGATGGTGTTGTACGTTGTAAGTATAGGCCGCATCGCCGCGAGCGGTGAGCTGTTCGATGTAATTGTTCTGCTGATGTTTTTTAAGGGTCTTGTCGCGCGTGTTGGCCAGTACCATTTCCGCATAAGTACGGGCAGGGTAGGTGCGAGGCTCTCCTTCATCCATTAATGTGATGATGTATTCCTTTTGCTCCTTTTTGCCAAGTTCAGCCAGGAAACAAAGCTCGTCGAAAGTGTCATCGCTGTTCAGGTCATCCAATTGACAAGGAATCTCTTTGCCGGAGAAGGTAACGAGCGCAGAGCGGACTTCTCCATAGGACGATAATGATAGAACGACAGGTACATCGGTGCGTGCCATATTGCTAGGATTGATAACCTTGACGGTGAGTGTTCTGCTGGCGAAGGCCATACTGCTGAGTAGTGTCAGCACAAGGAGTGAAGAAGTTCTTTTCATTTTGTATCGAAAAAGTGGTTTTATTTCATGCAAATTTCACACAAATAAACGAATATATGGTAAAAAAGCTCCTATTTTTTATTTTTTTTAGTTAGAAATTTGGATTTTAAAACAATTTTTAGTAATTTTGCAGAGAAATTTAATATAATTTAAAGACTTTTCTTGCTCTAATGTCCAAAATATACGGAATACTGATATTAGCGATGTTGTTGTGTATCGGCTGTCAGTGGCAGTTGAAGCCCAACGATATTGATGGTACTGAACAACGTACCAGTATTCAGCGTTATGACCGCATAGAAAGTCTTTATCTGACCACAGGAGATTTCTCTGCCCTTCAGCAGATGAATACTGATTACCCTACGCAAACACGTATGCTGCTGGAAGATGTGCTTCAGCTGGGAAAAGTAAATGATAGGGATATCAACAGCAAATTTCTGTATTTCTTCCAAGATTCTACTTTGCAGATGATGTTGTCGGACGTGCAACATGAGTATGCAGATATGGATGATGTAAACACGGAATTGGCAGAATCCTTTGAACGGCTGAAAGATGAATTGCCTGATATGGAGATACCTTTGGTATATACGCAGATTGGGTCGTTTGACCAAAGCATAGTCGTAGGTAATAATACTTTAGGCATTAGTTTGGACAAATACTTGGGTATGGACTATCCCTTTTATCAGTCACATTATACGGAAGAGCAACGTCGGCTGATGGTACGATCCATGATAGTTCCAGACTGTATAGCATTTTATATACTAAGTCATTATCCATTGAAAAATGATGAAGAGGTGGCTCAGCAAGAACGTGACTTCCATATGGGTAAAATTATGTGGGTGGTCAACCAGATGACGAAAAGAGAAGTCTTCAACAATGATTATGTGGCAGAGGTTGAAGCTTATATGAAGACGAATGCAGAGGTAACCATAGCCCAATTACTTGGTAAAACTTCCAAGGAGGTTTTCCAAAAAATCATAAAATGACAAAAAGTTTGGGGGCATGAATAGCATTGCTCTCATTTTTTTTTTGTACTTTTGTCACCCGAAACGATTTTTTGAACTATGCCTGAACAAACAAATAATAATAGTGGAGGTCAACGTCGCCGCAGACAGCAGCCTATAGACGATACTTATGCACACGTTCAACCACAAGCTACAGAGATAGAACGAGCTGTGTTGGGTGCCTTGATGATTGACAAGGACGCATATGCTGTTGTATGTGAGATGCTAGTACCGGAAAGTTTTTATGAGCCTCGCAACCAAAAGGTATATCGTGCCATTATGGAACTATCCATGCATGAGTTGCCTGTGGATGTGTGGACGGTAACGGAACAACTGGGAAAACAAGGCGATTTGGAGGATGTCGGAGGTCCTGGATATGTGACAGAATTGTCATCGAGGGTTGCTTCATCAGCCAATATTGAGTATCATGCAAGAATTATAGCACAAAAGTCACTAGCCCGTCAGTTGATATCTTTTTCAAGTAATATCCAGACGAAGGCCTTCGATGAGACGGTAGATGTTGATGACCTCATGCAAGAGGCTGAGGGTTCGCTGTTCGAATTGGGGCAGCGTAACATGAAGAAAGACTACACGCAAATTGACCCTGTGATTAAGAATGCCCTGGATGTAATTCAAAAAGCAGCAGCTAATAAGGACGGTCTGACGGGTGTCCCCACAGGATACCATAAACTGGATGACATCACTTCAGGATGGCAACCTTCCGATCTGGTGATTATAGCGGGTCGTCCGGCAATGGGTAAGACATCGTTTGCGCTCTCCATGGCCAAGAATATTGCCGCTGATTATAAAGTTCCCATGGCTTTCTTCTCGCTGGAAATGTCAAACGTCCAGTTGGTGAACCGTCTGATTTCCAATTGTTGTGAGATTCAGGGCTCGAAGATTCTGAATGGTCAGTTGTTGCCTGATGAATGGGACAGGCTGGATAAACGCCTGAACGCTCTGTTGGGTGCTCCTTTGTATGTTGATGACACCCCAGGCCTTTCTGTTTTTGAGTTGCGCACCAAGGCTCGTCGGTTGGTTCGTGAGCATGGAGTGAAGATTATAATGATTGACTACTTACAGTTGATGAATGCCAATGGTATGCGTTTCTCTTCACGTCAAGAGGAGGTATCTACCATCTCGCGTTCACTGAAAGGTTTAGCTAAGGAACTGGATGTTCCGATTTTGGCATTGTCACAGTTGAACCGTGGTGTGGAGAGTCGTGAGGGATTGGAAGGCAAGCGACCTCAGTTGTCGGATTTGCGTGAATCTGGAGCCATCGAGCAGGATGCGGACATGGTATTGTTTGTGCATCGCCCAGAGTACTATCATATCTACCAAGATGATAATGGACGCGACCTGCATGGTATGGCACAGATTATCATTGCCAAGCATCGTAAAGGTGCGACGGGTGATGTGTTGCTGACCTTCCGAGGTGAGTTTACTCGTTTTGAGAATCCCGAGCATCGACTGGGTGCAAAGCACACTGATAATGGTGGTGAGATATTAGGAAGTAAAGTGAATGGCAATTCACAGACTACTGTCGATGAATCGCCATTCGGAGGTGATGACATGCCGGCAGGGCCGTTGCCATTCTAACTCTATTCCTATTTGGAATATTTGTCTATCAATGATTGAGCTTGGCTATTGCCGAGCTCTTTTGCTTTCTCAAGGTTCTTCAGACCTTCTGTCTTCAAGCCTTTCACGCATTGTGCCAAACCGAGGAACAGATAACCATCGCTTTCTCCTGGGGCAATGCTGACACAGCCCTTCGCAGACTCGATGGCTTCATCAATCATGCCGACACGTAACTCTACATTGGCTTTTTCAGCACGATAAACAAGTTCGTCGGGAGCCATCTCTACAGCTCGGCGGATGTCGTTCAATGCTTGTTGATAGAGATGACCGGCAAATTCTGCCTGTTCGCGTAGGAAATAGAAATTGGCGTTCACCTGGGCTGCCATGAGTGTCTCGTAGTCATTGTAATCATTGACAGCAGGACGGTACTTCTTTGCTTCATAGAGCACCTGGGCTCGTGCCAGGAGATAGGGGGCAGCGGTCTTAATGTAGGGTTTGGTAAACGTGTTGATGGCACTGTCAAGAAGCGCAAGGGCAGCTTCTTTGTCGTCTTTACGCAATTTACACTGGGCTGCAGAGTAGTATGATTCCGCCTTCATCATGTCCGTTTTTGCCAGTTCTATATACAATTCGTAGGCAGCATCATACTGTTCTTGTGCGTAAAGAATTTGAGCCTGTTGCTGACGATAGATAGGCTGTGGATTGATGGCATAAGCCGCTTTGGACTCCTGGAGCGCCAAGTCTAGGGTCCAGGGAGCGAAGGACTTGTCTGCCTGAAAAACGTTTTTCTGGAAAATCAGCTGGGCATATTGATAATGAGCATCATCTTTCGCATCTGCCACTTTCAAGGCTAGCTTCATATCATCATCGGCACTCTGAAAATTGCCGGAATTCATTTCCTGGCGTGCTCTATACACATAGCCGTCAGTAGCCTTGGGGAACTTCTCTATAAAGCGGTCGATAAGGCGGCTATATTCTGCGGCATCCATAGAAGAGGCAGAAACGTAGAGGGCAAGCGTGGCCTCATTCTGATCATCAGGAAGAGCCTTTGTAATCTTAACACTACGTAGAACGGGATCATTCATACTCAGTCCAGTTAAACGCAGATTATTCGCAAAGAGCGCGCTGACAGCATAGCCCGTATTTTGCTTGTCATTGGCAGAAGGTTGGAGAATGCCGATGACCTCTCCTTGTTCATTCAACAGGGGGCTGCCCACTTGTTGGTCATTGGCTGTTATGTTCAACGTGTAGTAAGAATAGCCTTCACCAAACTTTTCGGCATTGTTTACCGTCCCATTGATGAAATTGGGGACTTTCTTCACAGAATAGGGTATTAACCAAAGGTTGGCCCCACTGTTGGCAGGGCTTTGTGCGATGCTTAAGGCTTGGGTCTTTTTGGCTGCTACTTGAAACTTGGCGACATCGTACATGTCGTTATATCCCATCAGGCATTCAACTTCAATTTCCTTGCCCTGTGCATCAATGATTACTGCACGCTGGGCATTCTTGAAGGGTGAAAAACTACTGATAGCCTGACCTTGTTCACCGATGAAGAAACCATTTGAGCTACCCAACAAGGAGCCATCGGCATTGAAGGTCTTGAGGGTAAACACCGCATTGGTTGCTTTCTTGGCCCATGAGGGATTCTGGGCTGATATTGGCAGTATGGTTAATAAGAGAAGAATACCAATTATCATCCCTATTTTCTTTGTTGTTATCATCTTTTCCATTTCTTTCTTTATCCTATTTTTCAATGATTATAATTTCAACAATTGTTTTGCATTGGCGATGGCTTCCTTGGTGATATTGCTACCACTTAGCATCTGAGCAATCTCTGTGATGCGTTCTTCGTTGTTCAACTCTGTCATGTGACTGACTGTTCCATCTTTGGTTTCTTCCTTTGAAACCCGATAGTGATGACTGCCTAATGCTGCAATTTGAGGAAGGTGAGTGATAGAGATAACCTGACGTTCAGTACGACCCATTTCCTGCATAATCTGTGCCATCTTCTCAGCAATCTTTCCACTCACACCCGTATCAATCTCATCGAAAATAATGGTGGGAAGTTTCACGGCACCGCTAATCATGGCCTTCAAGGATAACATCACACGGGCTATCTCACCGCCAGAAGCAACTTGAGAGACAGGCTGGAGTGGGGTAGAGGTGTTGGCAGAAAACAGGAATGCAACATTGTCCTGTCCGTTCTTTCCCAGTTCAGTTTGGGTGATGCTGATGTCAAAACGTGCATGGGGCATACCTAGTGCTTCAAGGCGTTGTGCCAATTGAGTGCGCATGTGCTGAGCGGTGGCTCGGCGCTTCTTGCTGATAGTCTCAGCATGTTGCAAACAAAAATTCCTTAGGCGGGTTACTTCCTTTTCCAAATCGCTCACAGCTTCATCACTATTCTCTATGTTCGAAAGCTTTTGTTTCAAACTGTCCCGAAGGCTAATGAGTTCTTGAATGCTTTCAACATGATATTTTTTCTCCAAAGAATAGAGTTGGTCTAGTCGGTTGTTGATGTTTTCCAATTCTGCAGGGTCAAAATCAGTATGCTCTAACAGCTGACCAACCTCTTCAGCAATGTCTTTCAGCTCTATTCGACAAGAGTCCAGACGTTCTGTCAGTTCCTCTGTAGCAGGCATTACCTTGCTGATTCCGCTCAGTGCATTATAAGCCGTTTTTAATTGTGACACAACGTTCTTCTCATCTCCGTTTAGCATACTATCAGCTTCGTAGAGAGCTGTTTTGATGTCTTCGGCATGCGACAAAGTATCGCTTTGTTGCTCCAGTTCCTCCAGTTCCCCTTCCACCAGATTAGCATTATCCAGTTCTGTATATTGAAATTGTAGGAAGTCTGCATTTTGTCTGTTACGCTCAATTTCTTCTCGGAGTTGGCTTAACTCTTTTGTTTTTTGCTGGTAATCGGAAAAACATTTCTGATAGGTCTCCAATTCTGCATAGTTGTTGGTTAGAATATCCACTACATTCAGCTGGAAGTCTTGTTTGTTCAGCAAAAGGTTCTGGTGTTGGGAATGTATGTCCATGAGTTGGTCGCCCAACTCCTTCAACATGGTCAATGCTACGGGGGTATCGTTAATAAAGGCACGACTCTTGCCTGCAGCTGTCAGTTCGCGACGAATAATGGTGTCGTTGTCATCGTATTCAATATCGTTCTCATCGAAGAATGGTTTAAGGTCGTAACGTGACAAGTTGAAGTGGGCTTCTATCACGCAACGGTCGGCTCCTTGTTTGATGCTTTTGGAGTCGGCCCGTTGTCCTAATAACAGTCCAATGGCTCCTAAAATAATAGATTTTCCAGCACCTGTTTCACCTGTTATCACTGAGAAGCCAGGGTATAGCTCAATGTTGAGTTCATCAATGAGTGTAAAGTTCTTAATATATAATTGCTGTAGCATTTTCTTCTCTTTGCTATTTTATTTCCTTATTTTCTCCCAAGCGTTATTCTGTGCTGCATTGATACTCATCAGCATCTCGTAAATAGCCTGTTTTTCTTTTTGGGTGCCTTTCCCTTCGTAGATGTTTGCAATCTCATCGCGCTTATAATCTGTCCAGATTTGCGGTAGTAGGCTCAGTGGCTTTTGTTCATGAGCAACTTTCAGACCTTTCTCCAGAGCTTCTGAGATATTGGTGCGTCCGCGTTCTACATTGGTAGCCATCTCGTCCAAGCCAGTACGATAGTAGTCGTATTGTAATTGTCTGAATGGTTTCATCTGTTCATCTAAATAGTCGTTGATGATGGCAAATCGGTTACGATTGTCTTCAAACGATTTCCAACCAGAAAAACCCAAACTTTGTGCATTGTTTATCAAATGCATGCAACGCTGTAAGACATCTGTTCCACCCAATGGTGCGAAACTGTCCAGATTCAGTCCGATAATCAAGTAGGCATAGTATGCCATGAGAGCAGTTAACTGATTATCAACAATTTCATCGTTGTAGTTCAGTTGGTCAAATTGTGCAAACTGGAAATTAAAGTCACCATCCTTGTTGTTATATAGTGTGGTGGTGTACGATGAGTTAAAGACAGGACGGTTGGCCTGAATCATTGCCGTGCATTCAAACAGGTTGGTAGAGGCATCATATTTTGTAACGGTCAAGTTGAAATTGACAACGATACGCTCATGTTTCTGAAACTGCAGTTCTGTCCACTGGCGGTCGTTCATCCATTGCTCCAGCGTCTGCTGCAGGTTTTCGAACACAGATTTGTCCATGCGTTCCACCTGTTGTGTGTTGATGTTGATTTTTACTTGCAATTCCTGTGCTGTGGCTATGATGGTGCATAGCATAAGAATAGCCGTAGTCAACAATCTGTATTTCGGTGCCTTTCTTCTCATCTTCGGTTTATAGTCGTTTTACCAACTCGTCCACGATATCCTTTGCCACCTCATCCTTAGGCTTTTTATCGAAATCTACCTGTCCGTTGGAAGAAAGGATGCTGATTTGATTGTCGTCCGACTGGAAGCAGGTGCCTTTGTGCTGTAATGAGTTCAGTACAATGAAGTCGAGGTTTTTTTTCTGCAACTTCTTCTGGGCATTCACAACCTCATCGTTCGTTTCCAATGCAAATCCAACCAGAACCTGTCCTTGCTTCTTCATCTGACCTAGATGGGAGGCGATATCGTGTGTGGGCTTCAACCGGATGGTCAAATCATCTTCTCCGCGTTTGATTTTTTCAGAGGCAATGTCTTCAGGGCGGAAATCGGCTACTGCAGCACAAAGAATAGCCGCATCCGCATGGGGGAAGTGTGTTATTGCGGCATTGTACATTTCTTCGCAACTCTCAATATCTATACGATGGATTCCTGTAGAACATTTCATACTGACAGGCCCTGCAATAAGCGTAACTTCAGCACCTCGCCGTTCACATTCCTCAGCCAAGGCAAATCCCATCTTACCGCTACTGTAATTGCCAATGAATCGTACAGGATCAATCTTCTCGTAGGTAGGTCCTGCTGTAATCAGGATATGCTTTCCTTGCAAGTCTTTATTTTCGAAAAACCGGTCTAGGTAAGCAATTATGTTCTCCGGTTCCTCCATACGGCCTTTACCTTCTAAGCCCGAAGCCAGGAAACCGCTCTGCGGCTCTATGATTTGGTTGCCAAAAGAACGCAGGCGATTCATGTTCTGTAGGGTGGTAGGGTGTTGATACATATCCAAATCCATAGCAGGAGCAATGAACACGGGTGCCTTCATTGACAGATAGGTTGTCACCAGCATATTGTCTGCCACTCCATTTGCCATCTTGCCTAACGTAGAAGCCGTACAGGGGGCTATCAACATGGCATCAGCCCACAAGCCCAGTTTAACGTGTGAGTTCCAAGTACCGTCTCGTTGTGAGAAGAACTCGCTCACCACAGGTTTCTGGGTGAGCGTTGATAGTGTGATGGGGGTAATGAACTCCTTGCCAGAAGGGGTGATAACAACCTGTACTTCTGCACCAGCCTTTATGAGTCCTCTAATGATGTAGCATGACTTGTAGGCAGCTATAGAGCCCGTTATGCCTAATACTATTTTCTTTCCTTTCAGCATTGTTTACTTATTGGCTTCACGTAGTCTGATTCGTGTCAGCACTTGCTTGGTATTATTGGTAAAGTCGCCAGCCAGTATCCAACTGTAATAACCAGGATCGAAGCGCAGTACTTCGGCAACGGGTAATCCCTTGTGTTTTCCAAAGTTGAACACTTCGGTGCGTTGCCCTTTGACATCTGCCCATACGATGCGACCTGCAAAGTCAACATTATCGCTTGTCTTGGAGAATTCAGCCAGACTGTCCATATCGTTCTCCAACACTTTCTCTGGGTCTTCGTTGGCACCAGGGGCATATTTGTCCAGTTGTCCCATCAATACACGATAGGTAGCCTCCGTATCCTGGTCGGCACGGTGAGCCTCAAAGTCTTCCTCCATCTTCCGTCCACAGTAGAACTTATAGGCTGCAGCCAGATTTCTGCGCTCCATTCTCCTAAAGATGGTGCAGGCGTCAATGAGGCGACACTTCGAGAAGTCGAAGTCAATGCCTGCACGCAGGAACTCCTCAGCCAGCAGGGGTACATCGAAATTGTTGGAGTTGAATCCTGCTATGTCGGAGCCAGTGAAGACATCATTCAGCTTCGAAGCCAGCTGCTTGAAGGTTGGCTTGTCTTTTACGTCTTCATTGGTGATTCCTGTTAACTGTATGACTACCTCTGGAATCGTCTTTTCTGGGTTGACGAGTTCGTCGCCACGGACTTCTTTCCCGTCGGGGAAAACTTTAATATAGGATATCTGGATAACCCGGTCCTTGACTAAGTCAAGTCCCGTCGTTTCCAAGTCAAATATCACAAGCGGTTTTTGAAGATTCAGTTTCATAAATTAATCGTTAATCATCATTGGCATCATCAGCATGATCACTTCTTGGTTCTCTGGTTGCTCTGAAGGCAAGACTAATCCAGCACGACTGGCATCAGCCAACTGCATAATAACCTCAGGACTGTCAAATGTGTTCAGGATTTCAATGAATGATGTTCCCTTGAATCCGATGCTCAGAGGCTGGCCGTTGTATTCACAGGCAATACGCTCTGTAGCTGTCTTTGAGAAGTCGTAATCCTCGGCATCCAATTGTAAAGTGCCACCTTCTACACGGAAGTGTACAAGATTGCTCGAATCATTGGCAAAGGGCTGTACACGGCGCAGGGCGGCAAGCAAACCAAGTCGGTCAACAGTCAGTTTGTTCGGATTGTTCTGCGGAATGACAGAATTGTAGTTGGGATAGCGACCCTCTATCAGTCTGCAGATAATCTCGCCTTCTCCATAATTAATCTGAGCATTGCGGTCATCAAAGCGAATGACAACATCGCCACTGTCTTTGCCCAGCAGGTTCTTCAGCAGAGAGGCAGGCTTCTTAGGAAGGATGAAGGCTGCAGGCTGTTCGCTTTGAATGGACATCAAGCGATTACGTACCAATTTGTGCCCGTCAGAAGCTACAATGGCCAAACAGTCGGGAGTCTGGTCGAAATAGATTCCGTTCATAACAGGACGAAGCTCGTCCTGAGCAGTGGCAAACAAGGTACGGTTGAGGTTTTCTGCAAGCAAGGTGTTGGGTATCACGATCTCATGGGCAGAAAAATCCATGTTCTGGGGGAGTGGGTACTCCTCTGCGCTCTCAATAGGCAGAGAGAACAGACCATTCTGATATGAAATCTTCACCAGATTTGTAGCTTGGTCAACATCAAACGTGATGGGTTGCTCAGAGAAGCCCTTTACAGCTTCTAATAAGTCGTGGTTCCCGATTGCGAAACGTCCTTCCTCGTCACTTTCTACCAGTTCGAGTTGCGTTTTCATAATGTTCTCGCTGTCAGATGCCGTCAAGTAGAGTACATTGTCACGAATGTCAAATAAGAAATCCGCCAATATCGGCAATGAATTCTTGCTATTAATAACTTTTGAAAGTGCATTAAGTCTGCTGCTAAGCGCAGTGCTAGATACGGTAAATCTCATGAGTATTTATACTTTTAGTTTTGTTCCTTATTCTTAATTGAGCACAAAAATACAAAAAGTCTTGCTTAATAGCAAAAATATTCGCCGAAAAATTCTCATTTTAGAATTATTTTCCGTAATTTCGCAATCTGAAACAATTAATTAATTCAAATAGAACGAAAAAAGTATTATGGATTTAACAGGAAAAATTATTGCAGTATTGCCTGCAAGTAGTGGCGTTTCGGCACGTACTGGTAACCCATGGATGTCTCAGGATTATGTTATTGAAGTTCCTGGACAGTATCCGAAGAAGTGCGTGTTCCGTGTTTTTGGAGAAGACCGTATCAAGCAGTTTAATATACAGATGGGTGAGGATGTAACAGTAAGTTTCGATATTGATGCCCATGAGTTCAACGGTCGTTGGTTCAATGACGTTCGTGCTTATAATGTTACTCGTGGTCAGGCTCCAGTAGCTGCTGTAGCACCAGAAGCTCAGGCTAGCCCGTTCCCCCCGCAGGAAGCCAATGCTCCATTCCCTCCTGCTCAAGAGCCTGCAGGGGAGGGTAGCACGGATGATCTGCCTTTCTAATATACCAATGATTAAAATGTTCGCGCGTACATTATTTAATATTTAACCAATATGCTTACACAACAAGACCTGAAACAGCTTGCTCAGAAAGGTATCTCCGAGCAGCAAATTGAGACTCAATTGGGACAGTTTAAGACTGGTTTCCCCTTCTTGAAACTAGAAGCCGCTGCAGCCATTGGAAATGGTATTGTGGCTCCAGATTCTGAAAAGGGAAGAAAGTATGTAGATGCTTGGCAGAAATATAAGGCTGCTGGCAAACGTGTGGTAAAGTTTGTACCTGCATCAGGTGCAGCCAGCCGCATGTTCAAGGACATGTTCGCTTTTGTGGATGCCGATTACGACAAACCCACAACTGACTTTGAGAAGAAATATTTTGATAATATCGAAAAGTTTGCTTTCTATGGTGAGCTCGACGCTGTTTGCCAGAAAAACAATGGCAAGGGTATCAAGGCTTTGATTCAAGAGGGTAATTTCAAAGCAGTAGCCTCCAACATGTTGAAGGCAGAGGGACTGAACTACGGACAGTTGCCCAAGGGCTTGCTCTTGTTCCACAACTATCCAGAGGGTCCTCGTACTCCTATGGAGGAGCACTTGGTAGAAGGTGCGCTCTATGCAGCTTCCAATGGTGAGGCGCATGTTCACTTCACCGTTTCTCATGAGCACATGGAGCTCTTCAAGCAGAAGGTCGCTCAGAAAGCAGACATGTATGCTAAGAAATATGGTATTGCTTACGATATCACTTTCTCTGAGCAGAAGCCTTCTACGGATACTGTAGCAGCTAATCCTGACGGTACTCCATTCCGCAATGCTGACGGTTCCTTGTTGTTCCGTCCAGGTGGACATGGTGCGCTGATTGAGAACTTGAACGAGATAGATGCCGACGTTATTTTTGTGAAGAACATTGATAACGTGGTGCCTGATCGGCTGAAGGGCGACACCGTATTGTGGAAACAAATCATAGCAGGTGTGCTGGTTACCTTGCAGAAGAAAGCGTTCGAGTATCTTGAGTTGTTGGATACTGGCAAATATACTCACGAGCAAATTGAAGAGATAATTCGTTTCGTGCAGCAAGACCTTTGCTGTCGCAAGGCAGACATCAAGGAACTGGAAGATGCCGACTTGGTTATTTACCTTCACAAGAAACTGAATCGTCCTATGCGTGTTTGTGGTGTCGTTAAGAATGTCGGCGAGCCTGGTGGTGGTCCGTTCCTGACCTATAATCAGGATGGTACTGTCAGCCTGCAGATTTTGGAGTCCAGCCAGATTGACAAGTCTAACAAGGAGTATATGGAGATGTTCACCAAGGGCACCCACTTCAACCCTGTTGACCTTGTTTGTGCCGTGAAGGATTATAAGGGAAATGCCTTCGACCTGCCTAAGTTCGTTGACCCGACAACAGGCTTCATTTCTCAGAAGTCAAAGAATGGAAAGGAGCTCCAGGCACTTGAATTGCCAGGACTCTGGAATGGTGCCATGAGCGATTGGTCCACCGTCTTCGTGGAGGTTCCTCTCTCTACTTTCAATCCTGTAAAGACCGTTAACGACTTGTTGCGCGAACAACACCAGTAAGCGCTTCGCTAGTGAATAATAGATGAACACAAGAACCGTTTTAGCTATCGGAATGACTTCCATAACGATGCTATCATTTAACTCCTGCCAGCAGAATTCTCGCGAGAACCCTCTGTTGGCAGAGAGTTCTTTACCCTTTGGCGTGCCTGATTTCAGCAAGATTCAGAATGCTGACTTCATGCCAGCTTTCGAGGCGGCTATTCAACAGACGCGCGATAACATTCAGACAATAGTTGACAATCAAGATTCAGCTACGTTCCAGAACACTATTTTGCCCTACGAGGACAGCAACCGCCTGCTGACACATGTTTCCAGCGTGTTCTTTGCGTTGACGGAGGCTAATAAGTCCGACGAATTGAGCGAGATAGAGAAAAAAGTGCAACCTTTGTTGACCGCTTTGCGTAACGATATTTCGTTCAATACATCCTTGTTTGAACGTATCAAGCAGGTATATGACAGGGAACATGACAAACTGACGGGTGAAGACCAAAAGTTGCTTGAGGAAATCTATAAGGACTTTGTTCGCAAGGGTGCCCTTCTTGCGGATGAAAAGAAGACACGCTTGAAGGAAATCAATCTCCGCATCAGCGAGCTTCAGCAGAAGTGGGGCGACCTCCTGCAGGAAGCCACCAACAATGCAATTGTCTGGGTTGATAAGAAGGAAGAACTCTCAGGTCTCAGCGAGACTGACATTGCCCAGTGTGCAAAAGATGCAGAGAGTCGTGGCGGAAAAGCTCCCTACGCGATTGTTATCATGAACACTACTCAGCAGGCTCCACTTGCCAGTCTTGACAACCGTGAGTTGCGCAAACGAGTCTATGAAGCCAGCATCTGTCGCACGGACGGTACCAATCCGAAGTACAATACTTATCCCATTGTCAGCGAGATTGCCAAACTGCGTGCCGAGCAGGCCGAACTGATGGGCTATCCTTGTTATGCAGCCTATTCGCTGGACAATACAATGGCCAAGACGCCAGACAATGTCAATGCTTTCCTCAGACGTCTGGTGAACGACTACCGTTCGAAGGCTGATGCAGAGACGAAGGCTATTGAGGAGTTTGCCCAAAAGACTGAGGGTGCTGATTTCCAACTGCAACCCTACGACCGCTTTTACTATTCGGCCAAGATGAAGAAGGCCATGCTGGATATCAGCGAGGACGAGGTAAAGCCTTATTTCAACGTAGATAGCGTGCTGTTGAATGGTGTGTTCTATGCAGCAAACCGCGTCTATGGATTGACCTTCAAGGAGCGTACTGACATTCCGACCTATCATCCTGACATGCGCGTGTTTGAGGTGTTCGACAAGGACGGCTCATCGATGGCGTTGTTCTATGGTGACTATTTCCGCCGCCCTGCAAAACGCGGTGGTGCGTGGATGGATGCCTTTATTGAGCAGAGCCATCATTGGAATGAGAAGCCTGTCATCTTCAATGTCTGCAATAATGCCAAAGCCCCTGATGGCAAGCCCTCTCTGCTGACATGGGACGAGGTAACCACCATGTTCCATGAGTTTGGCCATGCGCTTCACGGCATGCTTTCCAATTGCAACTACCATCGACTGGCAGGTACCAGCGTGGCCCGCGATTTCGTAGAGATGCCCTCACAGTTTAATGAGTCGTTTGCCTCCATTCCTGAAGTTTTCGACCATTATGCGCGCCATTACGAGACTAACGAACCGATGCCGGCAGAGTTGAAGGAACGCATGTTGAAGAGCATCAATTTCCAATCAGCCTATGCCTTGGGAGAAAACCTTGCTGCCTCTTGCCTTGATATGGCTTGGCACATGTTGCCTTCGAAGGATGTGCCCGATGCTGACAAATGTGCCGACTTCGAGACGGAAGCGCTCCGCCAATATGGTATCCTCGATGCCCAGATACCACCTCGCTACAAGACCAGTTACTTTAATCATGTATGGGGTGGGGGCTATGCTGCAGGCTATTACAGCTATCTGTGGACAGAGGTGCTGGCCGTGAACGTAGCCGATGTCTTTGCCCAGCGTGGTGCTTTGAAGCCCGAGACAGGTCAAGCCATGCGCGACAAGATACTGAGTCGTGGCAATACAGGTGATCTGATGCAGATGTTCTCCGACTTCACGGGCATGCAACAGCCTGATGCCTCCAGCCTCCTCAAGGCTCGCGGATTGTAAGCTCTTTAGTCTAGATGGTTTAGATTATCTAGATGGTCTAGATTGTCTAGATAGTCTAGATTGTCTAGAATAGTCTAGATAGTCTAGAATCATCTGGCCTTCAGCCGCTGGTTTTCTGCTTCCAGCTCCGCAATCCGTTGGTTGGCTTGCTCCAATTGCTGTTTCAGCTGGGCTATCTCCTGTTGCTGGTTAGTCCTGTATCCTAAGCGTGCAGCAGTCATTCTTTCTCGGATGCCGCCTTCGGTGACGAATTCCTTCTCCAGCTTCTTCTGGTAGGAAGTCATCATCTTGTCCACCATGTGGCATAGGGTGAGGGCGGTGTTTGCCAGTTCCTCCGCATTCATCTTCTCTATCAGCGGCTCGTAGTCCTCCCATCGGTTGTGCGCCTTGCAGTACTGCTGCATCTTCTCCCATCGCGGATGCTGTTCGTCCCAGATGGCCATATGGCGCGTCTTCAGATAGTCCTCGTAGTCTTCGCGCAACTCGTGCACACTGCCTCTGGCTGCATTCAATAGCTTGATTTCCATCTCCATCGACGTCTTGCCATCTTCCGCGCCCTCCACGATGTTTTGCTTGCCCGAACGAGCTGCCTGCACCATTTGGTCAACCGTCCGGTCCCCATGCTTCATCAGGTATTCCTTGGTGAATTTGAAGGTCAGCTGATACAGCACATCTTCTGATAAAAGAACAGCTCAGCCCATTTCGTCTGTTTCCTCAATATCCTGTATTGCTCTTCCAGCTCCATATCTGCATGCTTTTAATTGTTGTCATTGGTGATACAAAATTACGAAAAAAATCGGATTCCACGCGCAACCAGCGCTATTTTTTTTCTAGATTAGCTAGATTTTTCTAGATTTTTCTAGATTTATCTAGACTATCTAGACTATCTAGATTTTTGCTTTTATAAAAATTTATTACCGGTGCGGCGGGTGGTAACAGCTCGGGAGTTTGTGGGTATTAATAGAAAAAATTTATTTCCTGGGCAGGGCGCAATTTTTCCCTAGGCAGGGAACAAATTTTTGCTCGTGAGGGTACAAATTCTTGCTTGTAGGGGTGTTCTGCAGATGTTAAGAAATTTCATAGTTTCTTCGATGGAAAGCGTGACAGCGTGACAGGCGTGACAGCAAAACGGGTGGGGCGGGCTCTTGCCAGGGCCTGCTCCACATTTTATTATTTTTTCACGCAAAAAAGTAGCAATTTGTTTGGGTATATGATGAGAATTGTGTAATTTTGCAGCCGTTATCAAGAAAAATGGAAAAGAAATGAATTTTCAGAATCTATTAGGCAACCTTATTTTTATTCGACTGCGTAAAGTGGTTGGAAGTGAAAAGGTATGTATATAATATAAGGTATTAAGATTGTCGTATATGAGCCTTTCTCACTTCCGAGTGTGAAAGGCTCGTTTGCTTTAAACAGAAGTTGAATAAAAAAGATATAGTATTATGAGTGACAGATTATTTATTTTCGACACTACGCTTCGCGATGGCGAACAGGTGCCTGGGTGTCAGTTGAATACAATTGAGAAAATTCAGGTGGCAAAGGCGCTGGAGCAGCTTGGCGTGGATGTGATTGAAGCAGGATTCCCCATCAGTTCGCCTGGTGATTTCAATTCGGTGATTGAGATTTCAAAAGCTGTGACATGGCCTACTATTTGTGCGCTGACACGTGCCGTCCAGAAGGATATCGACGTGGCTGCCGAGGCTTTGCAGTATGCCAAGCGCAAGCGCATCCATACCGGTATCGGCACTTCCGACTCGCACATCAAGTATAAGTTCAATTCGAACCGTGAGGAAATTATCGAGCGTGGTGTTGCCGCTGTGAAATATGCCAAGAAATTCGTGGAGGACGTGGAGTTTTACTGCGAGGATGCCGGTCGTACCGAGAACGAGTATCTGGCTCGTGTCGTAGAGGCTGTCATTGCTGCTGGAGCTACCGTAGTGAACATTCCCGACACGACGGGCTACTGTCTGCCCCAGGAGTACTTCGAGAAAATCAAGTACCTGAAGGAGCATGTGTCCAATATCGACAAAGCCATCATCTCTACCCATTGCCACAACGACCTGGGTATGGCTACCGCCAACACCTTCAACGGCGTGATGGGGGGTGCCCGTCAGGTGGAGGTCACCATCAACGGTATTGGTGAGCGTGCAGGTAATACCTCACTCGAGGAGATTGCCATGATACTGAAATGCCATAAGGGCTTGGGTATCGAGACCAATATCAATACCACCAAGATTTATCCCACGTCGAGAATGGTGTCAAGCCTGATGAACATGCCTGTTCAGCCCAACAAGGCCATAGTGGGACGTAATGCCTTTGCCCACTCCAGTGGCATCCATCAGGACGGTGTACTGAAGAACGTGCAGACCTATGAGATTATCGACCCCAAGGATGTGGGTATCGACGACAACTCCATCGTATTGACAGCCCGAAGCGGACGTGCAGCCCTGAAGTATCGTCTGCAAGTGAACGGCGTGGAGGTTGACGAGCAGAAGCTGGATAAGATTTACGAGAAGTTCCTGCAGTTGGCTGACCAGAAGAAGGAAGTGAACGATGCCGACGTGCTGATGCTGGCTGGTGCAGATACCGCTGAGGCTCATGCCGTGAAGTTGGAATTCCTGCAGGTTACTACCGGTAAGGGCGTGAAGAGTGTCGCCTCTATCGGCTTGGACATCTCCAACCAGAAGTTCGAGGCTGCAGCCTCTGGTAACGGTCCTGTCGATGCTGCCATCAAGGCTTTGAAGAAGATTATCATGAAGCAGATGACGCTGAAGGAGTTCACCATCCAGGCTATCTCGAAAGGCTCTGACGATGTGGGTAAGGTGCACATGCAGGTAGAATACGACGGTAGCCTGTATTATGGCTTTGGTGCTAATACCGATATCGTAACCGCTTCTGTCGAGGCTTATATTGACTGTATCAACAAATTTAAGAAATAGAAGACTCTCCATGAATACGTTATTTGACAAAATCTGGGACAAGCACGTAGTGCAGGTCGTAGAAGACGGTCCCACTCAGCTATATATTGACCGCCTCTACTGTCACGAGGTAACATCGCCTCAGGCTTTTGACGGCATGCGTGCCCGTGGACTGAAATGTTTCCGTCCCGACCATATCTATTGTATGCCCGACCATAATACTCCGACGCACGATCAGGACAAACCCATTGAGGACCCTGTGTCAGCCAAGCAGGTTTCTACGTTGGCGCAGAATGCCAAGGAGTTCGGACTGACTCACTACGGTATGATGGACCCCTCGAACGGTATTATCCATGTGGTAGGTCCTGAGAAAGGACTGTCATTGCCAGGCATGACTATTGTATGTGGCGACTCGCACACCTCTACCCATGGAGCTATGGGTGCTGTAGCCTTTGGTATCGGTACTTCCGAGGTCGAGATGGTGATGGCCTCGCAATGCATCCTGCAACAGAAGCCGAAGTCGATGCGTATCAACATCAATGGAAAGTTGCAGAAGGGTGTTACCGCCAAGGATGTCGCCCTCTACCTGATGTCACAGCTGACCACCTCTGGTGCTACAGGATACTTCGTGGAATATTCAGGCGATGTGGTGAAGGACATGTCGATGGAAGGCCGCTTGACGCTCTGCAACCTCTCTATTGAAATGGGTGCACGCGGTGGTTTCGTGGCTCCCGACGAGGTGACCTTCGAATACCTGAAAGATAAGGAATACGCACCCAAGGGTGAGGCGTGGGACAAAGCTGTTGCCTATTGGAAGACGCTGAAGAGTGGTGACGATGCCGTGTTCGACAAGGAGCTGACCTTTGATGCCAAAGATATTGAGCCCCGTGTTACTTATGGTACCAATCCGGGCATGGGCATAGGCATTACCGAGGCTATCCCGCAGACCGCCCAAGAAGCTAAGTCGCCCGAGCAGGGTTTCCAGAAAGCGCTGAACTATATGGGCTTCAAGGCTGGTGAGAAATTGCTGGGCAAGAAGATTGACTATGTATTCCTGGGTGCCTGCACCAACGGGCGCATCGAGGACTTCCGTGCTTTCGCCTCTATCGTCAAGGGTCGCAAGAAGGCTGACAACGTGGTGGCTTGGCTGGTGCCAGGCTCATGGGCTGTCGATCGTCAGATTCGTGAGGAAGGACTGGATAAGGTATTTGAAGCTGCTGGCTTTGAAATCCGTCAGCCTGGTTGCTCGGCCTGTCTGGCTATGAACGATGACAAGGTGCCGGCCGGCAAGTATGCCGTCAGCACATCGAACCGTAACTTCGAAGGTCGTCAGGGCCCTGGCTCGCGCACCATTCTCTGCTCGCCCTTGGTAGCTGCTGCAGCTGCTGTCACAGGAGTAATAACCGACCCAAGAACATTATTATGAAACAGAAATTCAACGTTATAACATCTACTTGTGTACCCCTTCCCCTGGAGAATGTGGATACCGACCAGATTATCCCCGCCCGTTTCCTCAAGGCTACTACCCGTGAGGAGAGTTTCTTTGGCGACAACCTCTTCCGTGACTGGCGCTACAATGCTGACGGCACGGTAAATAAAGATTTTGTACTGAATAATCCCACCTATGGAGGCTGCATCCTGGTGGCTGGCAAGAACTTTGGTTCCGGCTCCAGTCGTGAGCATGCTGCCTGGGCCATTGCCGGCTATGGATTCCGTGTGGTCATCTCGTCGTTCTTCGCAGATATTCATAAGAACAACGAACTGAACAACTTTGTCCTGCCCGTAGTGGTGAGTGAGGCCTTTCTGGCTGAACTCTTCGAGAGCATCAAACAGAATCCGAAGATGGAGGTCGAGGTTGATCTGCCTAACCAGACTGTCACCAATAAGGCTACGGGCAGACAGGAGAAATTCGAGATTAACGGATACAAGAAACATTGTCTGATTAACGGACTCGACGACATTGACTTCCTGGTAGAGAACCAGCAGAAGACTGAAGCATGGGAACAGCGCAACAAGTAAATAACTATCAGCGCATACCTCCTTTCGTGGAGATTATGGACTCGACCTTGCGAGACGGAGAACAGACCAACGGGGTCAGCTTTCTGCCTCATGAGAAGTTGGTGATGGCTCGTAAGTTGTTGCAGAACCTGAATGTTGACCGTATAGAGGTGGCTTCTGCCCGTGTGTCGGAAGGCGAGAAGGAGGCCGTTTCCATGATATGCCGCTTTGCAGCGCAGATAGGCCGCTTGGATCGTGTCGAGGTGCTTGGCTTTGTGGATGGTGGAAAGTCTATTGATTGGATCAGCCAGTGTGGTGGCAAGGTCATCAACCTGCTGGCCAAGGGTTCTCTGAAACATTGTACTCAGCAGCTGCACAAGACCCCCGAGGAGCATATTGCCGACCTCAAGCAGGAGTTAGCCTATGCCAAGCAGAAAGGACTCTCGGTCAACCTCTATCTGGAGGACTGGTCGAATGGCATGAAAGATTCGCCCGACTATGTGTATCAGGTGATGGACGCTCTCACCTCTGACCCCTTACCTCTCACCTCTATCAAGCGTTTCATGCTGCCCGACACGTTGGGTGTGATGAACCCCTTGCAAGTGATAGAGTATTTCCGTAAGATGATGAAGCGTTATCCCGATGCTCATTTCGATTTCCATGCCCATAACGACTACGACTTGGCTGTTTCCAACTCATTGGCTGCCGTGTTGAGCGGTGCCAAGGGACTGCACGTCACGGTCAATGGGCTGGGGGAGCGTTGTGGTAATGCCCCGTTGGCCAGTGTTCAGGCCATTTTGAAAGACCAGTTCCATGCCAAGACAAATATTGTGGAGAGCCAGTTGAATGACATCTCGCGCATGGTTGAGAGCTTCAGCGGTATTGCCGTGGCTCCCAATCAGCCTATTGTCGGTGAGAATGTGTTTACCCAGGTGGCTGGTGTTCATGCCGATGGCGATTCGAAGGACAAGCTCTACTACAACGAGCTGATGCCTGAGCGCTTTGGCCGTAAGCGTGAATATGCCCTGGGCAAGAATTCTGGTCGTGCCAATATTGCCAAGAACCTTGAGGAACTGGGGTTGGAACTGACTCCGGAACAGACACGAAGGGTGACCCAGCGCATCACGGAGTTGGGTGACAAAAAGGAGATAGTGACCCAGGAGGATTTGCCCTATATCGTCAGCGATGTCTTGAAGCATGACGGCTCGGAGGATAGGGTGAAACTGATCAGTTATGTGGTGAATACTTCCTACGGCCTGAAGCCTGGTGCCAATATCCGAGTGGAGATTAACGGCAAACAGTATGAGGCTGGTTCCACGGGCGATGGTCAGTATGATGCTTTCGTGAAGGCCCTGCGCTATATCTATAAGAAGTACCTGAACCGCACCTTCCCCATTCTGGCCAACTATCAGGTCAGCATTCCGCCGGGAGGCCGTACTGATGCGTTGGTGCAGACCGTTATCACGTGGCATTACAAGGATAGTTTCCTGCGCACACGAGGCTTGGATGCCGACCAGACGGAAGCCGCCATCAAGGCTACTTTCAAGATGCTGAACATTGTGGAGAATGAATTAACGAAATAACGATAAACAAACATAAAAAGAATATGAAACTGAAAATTGCCGTTTTACCGGGCGATGGAATCGGACCGGAGATTATGAAACAGGGTGTTGCTGTGATGGACGCTATTGCCCAGAAGTTTGGACACGAATTTGACTACGAGGAGGCTTTGGTGGGCGCCACAGCTATTGACGCGGTGGGCGACCCCTATCCTGAGGCAACTCACGACATCTGCATGAACGCCGATGCCGTGCTGTTCGCTGCTGTTGGCGACTTGAAGTATGACAATAATCCTACTGCCAAGGTGCGCCCTGAGCAGGGCCTGCTGGCCATGCGCAAGAAGCTGGGACTGTTTGCCAATGTTCGTCCAGTGGCTACTTTCGATTGCCTGTTGCACAAGTCGCCCCTGAAGGATGAGTTGCTGCGTGGTGCCGACTTCGTGGTGATTCGCGAGTTGACCGGTGGCATGTACTTTGGTGAGAAATACCAGGACAACGACAAGGCTTATGATACCGACATCTATACACGTCCTGAGATTGAGCGCATCCTGAAGGTGGCCTTCGAAATGGCGATGACTCGTAAGAAGCACCTGACTGTTGTCGATAAGGCTAACGTGCTGGCTTCCAGTCGTCTGTGGCGTCAGATTGCCAAGGAAATGGAGCCCCAGTATCCCGAGGTGACGACCGATTATATGTTCATCGACAATGCCTCGATGCGCGTGCTCACAGAACCTACCTTCTTCGACGTTGTAGTAACGGAGAACACCTTCGGCGACATCCTGACCGACGAGACCTCCTGCATCACCGGCTCTATGGGACTGCAGCCTTCTTCCAGCCTGGGTGAACACACCCCGTTGTTCGAGCCTGTTCACGGTTCATGGCCTCAGGCTAAGGGGCAGAACCTAGCTAACCCGTTGGCGCAGATCCTCTCTGCTGCCATGTTGCTGGAGCACTTCGGACTGAATGCTGAGGGTAAACTGATTCGTGAGGCTGTCAATGCTTCGCTCGATGCTAATGTTCGTACTCCTGAGATTCAGGTGGAAGGTGGTGCGAAATATGGTACCAAAGAGGTCGGTGCATGGATTGTAGATTATATCGCAAAGGCATAGCCTTATGGCTTTTGGTGTTTGGCTTTGGGCTCTTGGCTGCACAAAATGCTTACTGCCAACAGCCAAAGGCTAACAGCCAGAAATGGCGCGATTCGCTGACCGTGCTCAACCAGCAGATTGCCACGCAGCCTTGGTCCACAGACTTGCATCTGCGCAAGGCAGCAGCCAATCTGCAGTTGAAGCAATGGCAATATGCTATCGATGAATATGCTCAGATTCTGCAGAAAGATCCAGGCAATCCGGCAGCCTTGTTCTATCGTGCCTATGCCAATACGCATCTTCGCCGTTTCGAATTGGCTCGCAACGATTTGAACGATTTGCTCATCATTGCACCTAACCATTTCGAGGCTCGCCTCTCGCTGGCTGTCATCCTGCAACAGCTGGGGAAGAAACAGGAAGCTCTGGACCAGCTGAACCAGACCATTCAGCAGCATGCCGACTCGGCGGTGGCTTATGCGGCAAGGGCGAATATAGAGCGACAGTTAAAGCAGGACGATGCGGCACTATACGACTGGGAGAGGGCAGAGCAGTTGGCTCCCCGCGATCCGACCTATGTGGTGTCGCATGTCGATTTGCTATTGGTCTTGGAGCGCAGGACCGAAGCCCGCAAGGTCTTGGACGCAGCTGTAAAACGCGGCATTCCTCGTGGCATGTTGCTGGAGTGGTATGAAAAATGTAAAAGATGATGAAGAAATCAATTTCAGAAATATTTGGACAGTTACGGAAGATAAAGATACCCAATGAGCGCCAATATGTCGTAGGCTTCGCCGTCATCGTTGCCTTGCTGGCCTTGTGTCATTATCTGACTCAAGAAGAGGCTCCTGCAGAAGAGGCGCAGGATGACTTGGCCTATCAACGGATAGCCAATCCCCATCGTATTTGGAGTGTTCCCAGCTATAAGGATGCGTTCCCTGATGGACAGGACGTGCAGATCGTAGCCGCAGAAAAGTGGGGCGTTCGTCCGGTGAAGAATCGTGAGGATGCTGAAAAGCGCAAGAAAGAATTGGTCTATGCGGCTGCCAATCCGTATTTCCATGTTGACAAGCTGAAAAGCTCTATTCCCTATCTGGTGCCTCGTGCTGCCGTGTTGCTGCAAGACATTGGGCAGGCTTTTTACGATAGCCTGTATGTGAAGGGAGTCCCTTTGAACCAGTTGATAGTGACCAGCGTCATGCGCTCGATGGATGATGTCGCCAAGCTGCAGCGTCATAACCAGAATGCCACGGAGCGTTCGTGCCACCTCTTCGGTACCACCTTCGATATCTGCTACAACCGCTATCACCCCGTTGTCCAGCCTGTTCGCGACGATACGCTGAAATGGGTGCTCTCAGAGGTATTGCGTGATATGCGGAAACAAGAGCGTTGCTATGTGAAATACGAAGTGAAACAAGGCTGTTTCCATATTACGGTCAGGTAAAAAAGAAATCTCCTACTTTATTCAGTAGGAGATTTTTTTATCGGAAAAATTTCTTTTATTCAGGGAGTCTTTTTGTTATTCCGCTCCGAAATACTCTTGGAGTTCGGCCGTAGCAGATCCATCGGTGTTGGACAGGTCGCGGATAATCTGGCCGTGTTCCAGGAGGGCGATGCGGGTGGAGATGTCAACGGTGTGTTGCAGGTTATGGCTGGAGATGAAAATCGTAGCATGAGTCTCACGAGCATAGTCGCTGATGAGATGCTTCAACACCAATTGGCTCGTGGGATCGAGGAAGTTGAAGGGCTCGTCGAGAATGACGGTCTTGGGCTTGCGCAACAGGGCGGAAATGATGCCCACCTTCTGCTTGTTACCTGCCGAGAGGTTGCGGATGAGTTTCTTCTGTCCGAAAATCTCGCCACCGGCAAAGCGCTCGAACTCCTGCAGCCGGTTATCGACATCTGCCTGTGACATGCCTGATATCTTGCCCAGGAAGGAGAAATACTCCTCTGGAGTGAGGAAGTCGATGAGGAATCCATCGTCGATGTAGGCACCGACATCGTTCTTCCATGCCTCGCTCTCCGCAGGGTTAATGTCGTCGATGGTCACATAGCCCTCGTCGGCTTTGAGCAGGTCGAGCAACAAACGGAAGAGGGTAGTCTTGCCCGCTCCGTTGTTACCTACCAGTCCGAGGATGTGGCCATTATTGATGGTAAACGATGGAATGTCACAGGCGCATGTGTCGCCAAACTGCTTCTTGAGATTCTCAATCTTAATCATATCTCTAAACTCTTAACTCTAACCTCTAAACTCTTACACCAGCCCTCTTCCGTGACAGTTCTTGAATTTTTTGCCCGAGCCACAGGGACAAGGATCGTTGCGGCCAGGCATCTTGTCCTTGATGATTGGGGTGCGAGGCTGCTGGGCACGAGTGTCTTGTGCGGCAGCTGCAGCCTGATTAGGATCGGTCATCTGTTCCTGTGAGAGGTTCTGTTTTGACTCGGTATATTGCTGACGCTGGGTGTGCTCCTCGGGAGCGGCCTCCTGTACCTGTTGCATCTCAGGAATCTGGGCACGCATCAAGATGCTGACGGAGCGGTTGTTCATGGTGTTCACCATGTTGTCGAACAGCTTGACCGACTCCAGCTTGAAGATGAGCAACGGATCTTTCTGCTCATAGCTAGCATTCTGCACAGAGTGCTTCAGTTCGTCCAGTTCGCGCAGGTTCTCCTTCCATGCGTCGTCAATGATATGGAGCAGTATCTGCTTCTCGAATTCCTTCACCACCGACTTACATTCCGTATCGTAAGCCTCTTTCAGATTACAAGGAATGTTATACATCTTGCGGCCATCGGTCAGGGGCACTACGATGCGCTCGTACATTTGCCCTTGACTTTCATAGACTTGCTTGATAACGGGGATGGCTACTTCCTGTACATGTTCCATCTTGCGCTTGAAGTTGCCCATAGCCACCTGGAAGGCCTCCTCGCAGAGTTCTTCGTGGTTCTTGTTGATGAACTCGTCGCTGGAGAAGGGACATTCCATTGCGAAGATCTTGATGAACTGCTCTTTGCAGCCCTCGTAGTCATTCTGTTCGATGATGTTGACCACGCGGTCCCAGATGGTGTTAGAAATGTCCATGCCAATGCGCTCACCCATCAAGGCGTGACGGCGCTTGCTATACACTACGGTACGCTGTTTGTTCATGACATCATCGTATTCCAGCAGTCGTTTACGAATACCGAAGTTATTCTCCTCGACCTTCTTCTGAGCACGCTCTACCTGCTTGGTAATCATGGAGCTCTCAAGCACTTCACCTTCCTTGAAGCCCAACTTATCCATGACAGAGGCAATGCGTTCAGAACCGAACAGACGCATCAGCTTGTCTTCCAATGAGATGAAGAACAGCGAAGAACCCGGGTCACCCTGACGACCGGCACGACCACGCAACTGGCGGTCCACACGACGTGACTCGTGGCGCTCGGTGCCGATGATGGCAAGACCACCGGCGGCCTTTACTTCTGGCGACAGCTTGATATCGGTACCACGACCTGCCATGTTGGTGGCGATGGTAACGGCACCCTTACCGTTGGTGGACTGACCGGCCAGTGCCACAATGTCGGCCTCCTTCTGGTGCAGCTTGGCGTTCAGCACCTGATGAGGAATGCCTTCGCGTTTGCCCGTCTCAGGATTCACATACATATCGAGCATACGGCTCAGCAACTCGGAGATTTCCACAGAGGTGGTACCAATCAGGGTGGGGCGGCCAGCGTTGCGCATCTTGACAACCTCCTCGATGACGGCATGATACTTCTCGCGAGCCGTCTTATAGATACGGTCGTCCATATCGTTGCGGATAACGGGCTTGTTGGTAGGAATCTCCACTACATCCAGTTTGTAGATGTCCCAGAACTCACCAGCCTCGGTAGAAGCGGTACCCGTCATACCTGCGAGCTTATGGTACATGCGGAAGTAGTTCTGCAGGGTGATGGTGGCAAAGGTCTGTGTGGCAGCTTCCACCTTTACGTGCTCCTTAGCCTCTACAGCCTGGTGCAGACCATCGCTCCAACGACGACCTTCCATGATACGGCCTGTCTGTTCATCGACAATCTTCACCTCACCGTCAATCACAACATATTCGTCGTCCTTGTTGAACATACAGTAAGCTTTAAGCAACTGCTGCAAGGTGTGAACACGCTCAGACTGAACGGCATAGTGCTGTAACAGCTCGTCCTTCTTGTTTACGCGCTCTTCGTCCGACAGGTTAGTCATTCCCTCCAAAGCGGACAACTGACCGGTAATATCGGGCAATACGAACAATTCGGCATCATTCACCTGATGAGCCAACCATGCTGTACCCTTGTCAGTCAGGTCGCATGAGTTCAGTTTCTCGTCAACCACGAAGTACAAAGGCTCTACCACTTCAGGCATGCGGCGGTTGTTGTTCTCCATATAGATGCCTTCCGTCTTGAGCATGCCACTCTTGATACCTTCCTCAGAGAGAAACTTGATGAGCGGCTTGTTCTTTGGCATTGACTTGTGTGAGCGGTAAAGTGCTAGGAATCCTTCGTCCAATAGCTTCTGGTCGTTCTTCTCACGGCCTTCGCTTATCTTCTGCTTGGCTTCAGCCAGATACTGGGTGGCCAGCTGTTTCTGCACACCCACCAGTTTCTCTACTAGGGGCTGGTATTCCTCAAACATCTGGTCATCGCCCTTGGGCACGGGACCAGAGATAATCAATGGGGTGCGGGCATCGTCAATCAGCACTGAGTCAACCTCATCGACGATAGCATAGTTGTGGGCACGTTGTACGAGGTCGGAGGGCGAGATGGCCATGTTGTCACGCAGATAGTCGAAGCCGAACTCGTTGTTCGTACCGAATGTGATGTCGGCCTGATAGGCTTTACGACGAGCCTCTGAGTTAGGCTGGTGCTTGTCGATACAATCTACAGAGAGTCCATGGAACATATAGAGTGGACCCATCCATTCGGAGTCACGCTTGGCTAGATAGTCGTTCACGGTTACCACGTGAACACCATTACCTGTCAGCGCATTCAGGAAGACGGGGAGGGTGGCCACCAGGGTTTTACCTTCACCCGTTGCCATCTCGGCAATCTTACCTTGATGCAATACAACACCGCCGAACAGCTGGACGTCGTAGTGTACCATTTCCCACTTCAGGTCGTTTCCGCCGGCAGTCCAGTGGTTATGATAGATAGCCTTGTCGCCATCGATAGTGATGAAGTCTTTCTTGGGGTCGGCAGCCAACTCACGGTCGAAATCCGTTGCGGTAACGATGGTCTCCTCGTTCTCGGCAAAGCGGCGGGCGGTCTCCTTGACAATAGAGAACACTTCAGGCATTACCTCGTCCAATGCCTTCTCATAGAGGTCCAATACTTCTTTCTCCAGTTTGTCTATTTGGGCGAAGATGTCGGCACGTTCGTCAATAGGAGTCTCCTCGATGGTTGCTTTCAGCTTTTCAATCTCTTCTTTCTGTTTTAAAGCAGAGTCCTGCACTTGGCGTTGAATGTCCTTTGTGCGTTGGCGTAACTGGTCGTTGTTCAGTTTCTGTATTTCTGGGTATGTGGCTTTCACCTTTTCTACCAGCGGCTGAATCAATTTCATGTCGCGAGTGGATTTGTCGCCGAACAACGAGCGTAAAATCTTGTTGAAATTCATATCTGTTTTTGTTATTTTATTCCTATTTATAATATTCGGGGTGCAAAATTACTAAAAAAAATCGTAACTCCACACAAATTTCCTTATCTTCTTACTTATTTCGATGCTTTTATCTTCATATTTGCATAGCATTGCATCAGCAAACATAGTGCCAAGACGTGGATTCCCTCTGCATAGCTCTGGAAAATGCTGCCAATGAGGAACAATACAGCCAAGATGGCAGTAATCTTCCAATATCGTGTCTGACGACCCCTGATGACAGGCCAAAGAAAGAACAAGGGTAGGGGGTTAAGCAGAATTATCTGCAGGTTAAGGCTGACTGTAGGGTGTTGTGAGAATAACATCAATGTCAGCACGATGCCAAGGGTGCTCGTCAGAAGCATCAGCACGATGTCCCAAAGTACGTAAACCTTTTTCTGGCGCCACTCCAGGAGAAAGAGGAGCAGGCTGATGACAAGCAAGATGATGGCACATATCAACGGACTGAGGGGAAAACCTTCCTGAACGATTTGTACACCGGCAGGTACTGCTATTCTTCGCTCCTTGACCAACGGCCGATAGGTACCGTCAGCATATATCTGAGCATGGTCAAAGTCGTATAGAAGATTGTAGGGCAAGAACTCTTGCTGGCGCAAATCAGTCTTTTGATCGGCTTTGATACCTAGTAATAAATCATTACCAAATCGTGACCAAGGATTTCGCTCTGTCATACTGTGAATAATTTCGCGGAAAGTCGGTGTATAGTCTTTTCTTTCAGTGTATTTTAAATTTCCTTTAATGCATTGCTCTATGATGTCTCGAGCCTTTGTCGTGCAGTTGCTATAAAAGAAATTGTAACGATAAATTTTGTTCTCTGGACGCAGATTAATGGCCAATGCTTCGTGTATTGCCGATTTTTCTTCGTCGGTAAAATTGAGCACCTGCTCTGTCACCATACTGCCAAAACGTCGGTACTCTTCCACGAAATATTTATACGGATAGGCTCCTAGTTCATAGTCCGTCAGTCCGAACACGAAACGAGCTACAAAATGAGGTTTCTTGAAATCAAACACGCCATAGTTGAATGCCAAGTCGAGACCTCCAAGTCTTAAATCGTGCCATCTGAGGGCGGTGTGTCCATAGAGGCTATATACCTCATCGTGTGGTTGACAAGTGAGTAGCGAAACCTCCACCGAATCAAAAAACTCTATTCGGTAGGCTTTATTCGCAAACGCCTTTTGAGTTGTTAAAACGACTGCTGAAAGCAGTAAAAATGTTCTAAAAATGATTTTTATATGTTTCACGATGCAAAATTAACCTATATTTTCCACTTAACGTGCGTTTATTTCGTTTTTTTTCAATAAATTTGCAGTACGATAACTGCGAAAGTACTCACGCTCGACAATAAAACTAAAAAAAAGTTTTTTTATTTTGTATTGTTCTCACTTATTCGTACCTTTGTAACCCGAAATTGAATTGATTTAAAATTGATAGATGAAAAGACGTTTTTTTTCTGGCTTATTGCTGAGTGTTATCTCCCTGGTGTCATTGGCGCAGGTAAGCACCACTCTGTCTCCTTATAGCCAATATGGTCTGGGTGTATTGTCTGATCAATCGACAGGCTTTAACCGTGGAATGAACGGACTCTCCATAGGTCTTCGGAATGGTAAGATGGTTAATGTGCAGAATCCTGCTTCCTATTCTGCGGTTGATTCGTTGACCATGATATTTGATGTAGGTGTATCAGGGCATATTACCAATTTCAAGGAAGGTGGTCGCCGTGTGAATGCCAAGACCGCTAACTTCGATTACGCTGTTGCCGCCTTACGCTTGCTTCCGAAGGTTGGTCTCAGCTTTGGTGTTGTTCCTTATTCAAATATTGGTTATAACTACTATGACGCAGACTATAACGCAAGTGTTATTACAACGCTGAATGGTAGTTATTATAATGAGCGGCATGAGGGTGACGGCGGTTTCAGCCAGGCTTATGTAGGTGTTGGCTGGGAAGTTCTGAAAGGTCTGTCAATAGGTTTCAACGCCTCTTATTTCTGGGGAAAATATACTAGGACGGTGATGGTGTATAATAGTGATACCTATGTGAACACGCTTACTAAGACCTATTCCACCTCTGTCAAGAGTTACAAACTTGACTTGGGAGTGCAGTATCAAAAGGAACTCAATAAGGATAATGTGGTTACCATGGGTGCTACCTTTGGATTGGGACACGGGTTAAGCGGTGATGCCAAGCTTGTAACAACGAACTTGGATAATGTGAACGCCACTTCCTATGTAACTTCCGACAGCGTTCCTAATGCATTCAAATTGCCTTATTCCTTTGGCGTGGGTGCCACCTTGCTGCATAAAAACCGCCTGACGGTTGGTGTTGACTATAATTTCCAGAAGTGGGCTAATATAGATTATCCTGTACAGACAAATAATATGACCACCAATCATAAGCTTGGCTATCAGTTGGTGGGCTCTCAGCTTCTCGATCGTCATAAGGTTACCTTGGGTACCGACTGGGTTCCCAACCCTATGGGTCGTGGCTATTTCGGTCATGTGCATTATCGCTTCGGCATGTCCTATGCTACACCTTATTATAATGTAGGGGATGTGAAAGGACCTCGCGAGTTTAGCTTGAGTGCAGGCTTTGGCATTCCATTGGTCAATACCTGGAACAACCGGTCCACACTTAATATAAGTGCACAATGGGTGAACCGTTCTGCAGACAATTTGATTACCGAAAATTCATTCCGAATCAATATCGGCTTGACGTTCAACGAGCGTTGGTTTGCTAAGTGGAAGGTAGATTAAAATAATGAGAAATGAGTAATGAGCAATTAAAATGTAGAAATAAGAAATGGGAGGTGCATTCTTTTGCATTTCTCATTACTCATTTCTCATTCCTCATTTGTTTCGCTGCCTGCAGCGAAACAGTCAGTCATACGGCACCTGCTGTTAATGACCGCGACTCGGCGTCTATGATGGTTAGCTATGGGGTTAATACGCTTATCAGCGATTCTGGTGTCATCAAGTACCGGATTGTTACTGAGCGTTGGGATGTAAATACCGTCAAGAATCCTCCCCGATGGACTTTTGAGAAAGGAATTTTTATGGAACAGTTCGACCCACAGTTCCACATCGAGGGTTATATCCAGGCAGATACCGCATGGTATTATGACCAGCAGAAATTGTGGGAATTGCGCGGGAGAGTATATATCCGCAATGTCAATGGGCTCATATTCCGTAGTGAGGAACTCTTCTGGGATGGTATCAAACACGAATTCTATTCCTATAAGTTCTCGCGCGTTGTCACCCCGGAGCGAACGATGGAGGGAACCTATTTCCGTAGTGATGAGCATATGACGCATTATGAGGTTACCAACTCCGTCGGTTCTTTCCAGGCTGCAGACATGGAACCAGAGCCTGCTCAACCAACAACACCGGCTCAGGCAGCTCCTAGTGGTACACCAGCCAAGCCCGATACTGCCAAGGTGGAAATTCCTGTCCGTAAGGCAGCCACACGCCATAAGGCTACACAAAAAACCGCTTTCCAGCCATGACATCACTTATTATAGGACTCGGCATTACTATGATTTTCTCCGCCTTCTTCTCTGGTATGGAGATAGCCTTTGTTTCCAGCAATAGGTTGCGCGCTGAAATGGATCGTGAAAAGGGAGGACTCTCACAACGTGCCATAGAATTATTCTATCGTCATCCCAACAATTTCGTATCTACGATGTTGGTGGGAAACAATATCGCTTTGGTTGTTTATGGTGTCCTTTTTGCCCGCATCTTTGATGCAACATTATTCTATGACTTAAGTGACGGTGGTAGGGTAGCCTGCGATACATTGCTCTCTACGGCAGTAGTGCTCTTTACTGGTGAATTCTTGCCAAAGACAATCTTCAAGTCTAATCCTAATACGATGCTCACCATTTTCGCCGTTCCAGCATGGATATGCTATGTGGTGCTCTGGCCCATTTCCAGGTTTGCCACTTTTCTTTCGCGTGGCTTGCTCCGACTGGTGGGAATTCAAATGCCAAAAGAATCTGATGATAAGGAGTTTACGAAGGTTGACCTAGACTATTTGGTGCAATCCAGTATCGATAATGCCAAGGATGACGACGAGATTGAGGAGGAAGTTAAGATTTTCCATAATGCACTCGACTTTCATGATACCAAAGTCCGCGATTGCATGGTGCCTCGCACGGAAATAGTTGCCATCGACATCGATGACTGCACGATAGAGGAACTGAGACAAAAATTCGTGGAAAGCGGACATTCTAAATTGGTGGTATTCCGCGAGGATATCGACCATATTATCGGTTATATTCACTCTTCCGAATTGTTCAAACCGTTTACGGACATTGCCAAGCATGTTCAGTCCATGCCTTATGTACCAGAGACGATGGCTGCCCAGAAGATGATGCAAACCTTCCTGCAGCAGAAAAAATCGCTAGGTGTTGTCATCGATGAGTTCGGGGGTACTAGCGGCTTGGTTTCCTTGGAGGATATTGTGGAGGAAATCTTTGGGGATATTGAGGATGAGCACGATAATACGAAATACGTGGCAAAGCAGCTTAACGAACATGAATATGTACTCTCTGCACGACTAGAGATAGAGAAAGTCAACGAACTGTTTGACCTAGAATTGCCTGAAAGCGAAGAATACATGACTGTCAGCGGACTTATCCTGCATGAATATCAGTCATTCCCGAAACTCAACGAGGTAGTGAAATTCGGGCGTTATGAGTTCAAAATATTGAAAAATACGCAGACAAAAATCGAACTTGTAAGACTAAAAGTCTGTGAGTAAAGCATTTTTTTAGGAAAAGTTGCCGATAATTCGCGTAAATTTCGTAATTTTGTCGGCTGAATTTGAAAATAGAATAAAAACAAAATAAAATTAATAGCTAAAAATGGCAGCAATTGGAAAAATCAGAAGCTGGGGACCAGTACTCGCTACGGTGATTGGTCTGGCCCTCTTTGCATTTATCGCTGAAGAGATGTTCCGTTCTTGCGAGGCAACAAGCAACGAGCGCCGTCAGCAAGTAGGCGAAGTGTTAGGTAAAAAAATCTCAGTACAAGACTTCCAGAATCTCGTTGACGAGTATCAGGAAGTTATCAAGATGACCCAAGGTCGTGACAACCTCTCTGAGGAGGAGCTCAATCAGGTGAAGGATCAGGTTTGGCAGCAGTTTGTCAACAATACCATTCTGGAGTCTGAGGCAAAGAAATTGGGTTTGACTGTTACTGATCAGGAGATGCAGAATTTGCTGAAGGCTGGTACAAACCCCATGTTGATGCAGACTCCTTTCGTTAATCAGCAGACTGGCCGTTTCGATGCCAGCCAGCTCACTAAGTTCCTTGATGACTACAAGAAGATGCAGTCCCAGGGTAATGCCCAAATGATGGAACAGTACGAGCGTATCTACAAGTACTGGAAATTCATGGAGAAGAACATCCGTCAGCAGTTGCTGGCAGAGAAGTACCAGCAGTTGTTGGCTCAATGTCTCTTCAGCAACCCTGTATCTGCTAAGATGGCTTTCGACGCACAGAACGAAGAGAGCGACGTGTTGTTGGCAGCTCTGCCTTACAGCACCATCAAGGATACTGAAGTAGAGGTTTCCGACGCTGATATCAAGGCAAAATATAATGAGCAGAAAGAAATGTTCAAGCAGTATGTTGAGAGCCGCGATATTAAGTATGTTGATTTCCAGGTAGTAGCCTCTAAGGCCGACCGCAATGCATTGATGCAGAACATGAAGGATGCCCAGCAGAACCTTACTGCAGGCATGACTCCGGCTGAGGCTGTTCGCAAGGCTCAGTCGCAGATTGCCTACACAGGCATCTTCGCTACTCGCTCTGCTTTCCCCGCAGACATCGCAGCAAAGATTGACTCTATGGCTGTTGGTCAGGTAACCGCTCCTTTCGAGACTGCTTATGACAATACCCTCAATGTTGTAAAGCTGGTTAATAAAACTCAGTTGCCCGACTCTGTTGAATATCGTCAGATTCAGGTTGGTGGTGAGACTGCTGAGGCCGCTCGTAAGACAGCCGACAGCATTTACACAGCTCTTCAGGGTGGCGCAGATTTTGAGGCTATTGCCAAGAAATATGGTCAGACTGGTGCTAAGCAATGGATGACTTCTGCTATGTACGAGCGTGCTCAGACCATTGATGCAGATACCAAGGCTTTCATCCAGACTCTTAATACCCTCGAGGCTGGTCAGCTCAAGAATCTTGAGTTTAGTCAGGGCAATATCGTTCTGCAGGTTACTGCTCGCAAGGCTTTCGTCAACAAGTTCGACGTAGCTGTTGTAAAGCACACCATCGATTTCTCCAAGCAGACTTATTCTGATGCTTACAACAAGTTCAGCCAGTATGTCAGCGAGAACAATACCATCGAAGGTCTTGAGAAGAATGCTGCCAAGTTTGGTTTCCGCGTTCAGGAGCGTCAGGATCTCTACAACTCCGAGCACAATGTAGCAGGCATCCGCTCTACCCGTGAGGCAATGAAGTGGATTTTCGATGCTAAGGAGAATAATGTTTCACCTCTTTATGAGTGTGGCAATAATGACCATCTGTTGGTTATCGCTCTTACCGCTATTCATCCTGTAGGTTATCGTGACCTCGATGGTGTTGTTAAGGATCAGGTGAAGCAGGAGGTTATTCGCGACAAGAAGTTCGCAAAGGCTGCTGAGAAATTGGCAGGCGTGAAGGATATTGCCGCTGCTAAGGCGAAGGGTGCCGTTGTTGACAGCGTTCGTCAGATTACTTTCTCTGCTCCTGTATTTGTACAGTCTGCCGGAGCTAGTGAGCCCGCTCTTAGCGGTGCTGTCTCAGCTGTTAAGCAGGGTCAGTTCAGTCCTTCAGTTGTAAAGGGTAATGGTGCCGCTTATCTGTTCCAGGTTCTCTCTAAGAAGCATCGTGAAGGTGCTAAGTTCGATGAGAAGCAGCAGGCTCAGCAGCAGCGCCAGATGGCTATCCAGGCTGCTGGTCGTTTCATGAACGAGCTTTACTTGAAAGCCGGTGTCGTTGACAACCGCTATCTCTTCTTCTAAAAGTAATCAATTACACATTATTTATAATATAGGGTTTGGTGAATTACTCTCCAGACCCTATTTCTTTTTGCTTTTTTGGGGTCTTTTAAAAAAAAGAGACAGAAAAAGTTGGAGGTTCTGAAAAAACTGCTTATCTTTGCAAAAAACAATGGATTTACTAACCAAACAAATATTATTTTTATGAAGAAAAAGTTTATCTGCGCCGTTTGTGGATATATCTACGAAGGCGATGCTGCTCCTGAGAAGTGTCCTATTTGTAAGGCTCCTGCTTCAAAGTTCTCTGAACTGAAGGACGAGGGTGAAACAACCTATGCAACCGTTCATCGTATTGGTGACGGAAAACCCGAGGGCGTTTCACAGGAGATGATTGACGACCTGCGCAACCACTTCAATGGTGAGTGTGGCGAGGTTGGCATGTATCTGGCAATGTCTCGTCAGGCTGATCGTGAGGGCTATCCCGAGATTGCTGAGGCTTTCAAGCGCTATGCTTTCGAGGAGGCAGAACACGCATCTAAGTTCGCTGAGCTGCTGGGAGAGTGCGTGTGGGACACCAAGACCAATTTGGAGAAGCGTGCTGCTGCAGAAGCAGGAGCTTGCGAGGATAAGTTCCGTATTGCCAAGAATGCTAAAGCTGCCGGTTTCGATGCTATCCACGATACCGTTCACGAGATGGCCAAGGACGAGGCTCGTCATGGAGCAGGCTTTGCTGGACTGCTGAAGCGTTACTTCGGAAAATAAAAAACAGGCAGGTAGAACTAGCCTGCACAATAAAATGGAAGAAAGGTCGTTTTATCAGTATATGATAAAGCGGCTTTTCTTTTTCATCGCGTCGGTGGCGTGCCTGTTGACTGCCTGCTCCGATAACGATTCGTTCACTACGGACCGTAGTCAGATACTATCGTTCTCTCAGGACACCGTGCGTCTTGATACCATGTTTTCTGGTGTACCTTCAGTTACTTATACTTTCTGGGTTCATAACCGTTCTAATGACGGCTTGCGTATCAACACGGTCCGTCTGGAACGGGGAAATCAGACGGGCTTTCGCATTAATGTAGATGGGACGTTCCTTAATCCTGTTGCACAGAACTTGGAGGTGCGTAAAGGTGACAGTCTTCGCGTCTTCGTGGAAATCACCTCCTATGAGACGCATTCCTTAGAGCCTCAGTTGGTTGAGGACAACTTGTTGTTTTCATTGGAGAGTGGGGTAGTGCAAAAGGTAAATCTGCGCACCTATAGTTGGGATGCGGAGATGGTGACCGATTTAGAGGTCGATCATGACATGACCATAGAGATGGAGAAGCCACTGGTGGTCTATGGAAATGGCATCAAAGTTGCCCCTAACACCACGCTGACGTTGCGTAATACCACTATTTATTTCCATGACAATGCCCAGCTGAAGGTTGAAGGTTGTCTGATGGTGGAAAACTGTGTGCTCCGTGGTGACCGTCTTGACCACATGTTCGATTATCTGCCTTACGACCGGGTGAGTGGTCAATGGCGAGGCATCGAGATTGTCAATGGAGCCAAGGGATGTTGGATGACCGATTCTGAGGTGCGTAATGCCTGGGATGGAATGACGGCTGACAGTACTCAGGTCGTTCTTAACAATTGCGTGATACACAATAGCAGGGGCTATGGTCTGTACGCCAGAAATTCCAAGGTGCAACTGGATTATTGCCAATTGTCTAATGCCGAAGATGACTGTTTGGCCCTTTACGGATGCGAAGCCGTTATCGACCATTGTACTTTGGCCCAGTTCTATCCCTTTGCCCTGTGCGGTGAGGCGCTGTTGTTTTCTCCTGATAGCAAGCCTCTTCTGCTGTTGTGTACTAACACCCTCATTACAGGCTATGACGAAGATGTGTTTGAAGGTGTCATGCGCGATGGCGAAACGATTGACTATCATTTTAGCAATTGTTTGATACGAACGCCCGAAATCAAGGATGAAGAGGCTTTCGAAGACATTATCTGGGAGACCCCAAAGGATGAGGTACAGGGCAAGGATCATTTCCTGTTGTTCGATGACAGCGATTTCATCTACGATTTCAGCATCGTCTCCACCTCGCCAGCCTACGAGCGCGCTATAGGCCGTGCTTTTCATATTGAAGAAGATGATGACGAGGAATAGTTATATTTCATGTCAAGCGTAAAATAACGATTAAGAAATAAAAAAGGATGGAACAACATATATGCATTTTTACGGGAGCACGACCTAATTTCGTGAAAGTGGCTCCCCTCATCCGTGCCATTCAGCAGGCCGAGGGATGCAGTTATAAACTCGTCTTTGCCGGTTGTGAGGACGATCCTACTTTAGAACCTACTTTGTTCAATGACTTGCAAATACCTCGTCCCGATGTCTTTCTGGGTGTTGACTGTCAGAATCTGAACGAGTTGACGGGACGTGTCATGAGTGAGTTTGAACACTATCTGGAACAGCATACTACCAATACCGTCATTGTCGTTGACGACCTGGCCTCTACGATGGCTGCAGCTATCGTAACCAAGAAGCGTGGCCTTCGTCTGGCTCACCTGGTAGCAGGCACCCGTTCGTTCGATATCAATATGCCCAAGGAGATTAACCGCTTGGTCATCGATGGCTTGAGCGACTTGCTCTTCACGGCAGGCATCGGATCCAGCAGCGTGGCTACCCGTGAAGGTGCTGAGATGCATAAAATCTATATGGTGGGCAATATCCTGATGGATTCGTTGCGACAGAACCTCCATCGTTGGCAACGTCCTGCCTGTGTCACAACGGACAACTACTTTGTGTTCACACTGAACCGTAAAGCGTTGATAGCCAATGAGCTAAACCTGAACCGCATGCTGGATGCCATTGTCAAGGAGGCTGGCGATGTTCCTGTTATTGCCCCCTTGCGAGGTAAGGCCAAGGAGATGGTAGCGCGTCATGGAGGCATCCAAGTGGTTGAACCCCTGTCATATCTGGAGTTTGGATGGCTCACCAGTCATGCTCGTGGCGTTATTACCGACTCTGGCAACGTTGCTGAGGAAGCCACCTTCAACAACATCCCCTGCATTACCCTCAACAGCTATACCGAGCACATCGAAACCGTCAAGCAAGGTACTAACGTGCTCGTTGGCGAAGATGCTGCCAAGCTGAGCGAGGCTATGCAGAAACTGGTGCAGGGCCAGTGGAAGTCTTCCTCACTTCCCGACCGCTGGGACGGGCGTACTGCCGAGCGTATCGTCAGGATTCTGATGGAGTAGAGTTGTTGTCCCATCTGTTTCAACAATCTCAAGTCCTCTTTTTAAGAAGACAGAAAGGTGGATAACCAAAAGAAATTTCCGTTTTCTTTTGGTTATTCTCATTATTTGCAGTAACTTTGCAGCCGCATTAGGTAAGGGAATGGGGTGAGAGTCCTCAACTGTCCCGCAGCTGTAAGCAGTCATTATCGATGCAAGCACAAAAGTCACTGATATTATTGGGAAGACGTTTGCTACCGGACTGTAAGTCAGAAGACCTCCTTTTGCATCAATGCGCTTTTCAGACCTCTGGGGTTAGGTCGAATGCGCGAATACGTGTATTATTATATAAGTCCAGGGAGACTTATGTCGTGAGACAGGTAGTCTCCCTTTTTAAATGAGAAATGAGTAATGAGAAATGAAAGAAATGAGCATTGTAGATTGCTACACGAGAAATTTCGTGCAGTACATTCCTTTATTTCTACATTTGCATTTATCATTTCCTTCATTTCTCATTTCTCATTTGCCTATGCCCAGCAGCCCCAGCGTAGTCGTTTTGACAGTATCCAGCATGTTGACGAGGTTGTCGTTACTTCGCGTTATAACCATAAGGAGGTGATTCCGTCGCAAACCCTCACGGGCGAGCAGTTGGAAAAACTCTCATCGCATAGCGTGGCTGATGCCTTGCGCTATTTCTCTGGTATTCAGCTGAAAGACTATGGTGGGGTGGGTGGCATCAAGACGGTGAATATCCGTTCTATGGGTACCAACCATCTGGGCATCAGCTATGACGGTATTGAACTGGGAAATGCCCAGAACGGACAGATAGACTTGGGGCAGTTCTCGTTGGACAATGTGGAGGAGATTACCCTGTTCAACGGACAGAAAAGTGCCATCTTGCAACCAGCCAGCGATTTCGGACATGCTGGAGCTATTTATATCCGTACACGCGCTCCCCGTTTTGAGCTAGGCAAGAACTACAACCTTCGTTTCAAAGCCAAGTATGCTTCAAGCGACCTGTTTCGCTTCTCTGCCCTTTGGGAACAGAAGTTAAGCAGTAAGGTGAGCTCGTCGTTATCTGTAGAGGTACTTACTGCCAGCGGAAAATACAAGTTCCGTTACAAGCGTAAGAAACAAGACGGCACCGTGGCCTATGACACTACGGCGGTGCGTGAGAACGGTGACATCTGGGCGGTAAGAGCCGAGGGCAACCTTCACGGTATGATTAACGACGGCTTTTGGAAGTTCAAGGTTTATACATACCATTCAGAGCGCGGCATACCAGGTGCCATCGTGAATAACGTGTGGCGCAGGGGTGAGCGGCAAGGCGATCATAACACCTTCACCCAAGGACGTTTCCAGAAGAGTTTTGGCGACAGGTTCACCACACAGGCCGTAGCGAAATATGCCTATTACAACACGCATTACGTGAACCGCGACCCTACGCAGATGCAGGTCGATAATACCTTCAAGCAGCAGGAGTTATATTTCTCTACATCAAATGTTTATAACATCCTTCCCGTGTGGAGCACGTCGCTTAGTTACGACTTCCGATGGAACCAGTTGGATGCTGATATGCGCCAGTTCGTCTATCCCCATCGCTTCAGCAATTACCTGTCGTTGGCTACAGCGTTGAACCTCGATTGGTTGAAAGTTCAGGGTTCTGTATTGATGACTGCCGTGAAAGACCATGTGAAATATGCCTACTCTCCTGATTCGAAGACGGTGTTCACACCTGCCGTGTTTATGAACGTCTATCCCTTCAACTCCCACGACCTCTCTTTCCGTCTTTATGCGAAGAAGAGTTTCCGTATGCCCACCTTCAACGACCTATACTATACCAATATGGGTAATGCGATGTTGGAGCCTGAGTCAGCTTTACAGTACAATGCCGGCTTGAGTTATGACCACCAATGGGATGGGGGACTGGTACGCTTTTTCCACCTTCAGGGCGATGTGTATTACAACAGCGTGCACGATAAAATAGTGGCTTATCCCAAGGGACAGCAGTTCCGTTGGACCATGCTGAATCTGGGCAAGGTGCACATCAAGGGTATTGACGTGGAGTCCGAAGTGACGCTCGTTCCTATAAGGGGCTTCTTGGTAACAGGTCGCCTGCAATACACCTATCAGGATGCCCGTGATGTGACCAATCCCGAAGATGCGTTCTATAATCATCAGATACCCTATATCCCCTGGCATTCCGGTTCGGCTATCCTGAATCTCCAGTATCGCGGATGGGACTTGAATTATTCGTTCATCTATGCCGGCGAGCGCTACAACCAACAGGAGAACATCAAGTACAACTACATGCAACCGTGGTACACCAGCGACCTCTCACTCTCAAAGACCTTTGCCCTCAAGCACCTCTCGCTTAGGGCCACTTTGGAAGTCAACAATGTCTTCTCGCAAGACTATGACGTTATTTTGAACTATCCCATGCCCAAGCGCAACTACGGATTTACCATCGATGTGAAGATATGAAACGACACCTTTTATTATATATTGCCCTCATGCTCTGTATGGTCAGCTGCCGTACTGACGACTATATCGTCTATATGGAAGACGAAGAAACTGGCGTTAAAACTGAGCAAACTGAAGTGTTGGGCATGTATGTGCTGAACGAGGGCAATATGGGCTCCAACAAGTGTACCCTCGACTATCTCGACCTATCGTCTCAAGACGGCACCATCCACTATCTCCGTAACATCTATGCCGAGCGTAATCCCAATGAGGTGAAGGAGTTGGGTGATGTTGGTAACGATGCACAAATATACGGCTCTCGCCTCTGGCTCGTTATCAACTGCTCCAACAAGGTGGAAGTGCTGAGGGCAAGTGATGCGGTGAAGATAGGTAAGATAGATGTACCCAATTGTCGTAGTGTGGCCTTCCACGAAGGCTATGCCTATGTTTCTTCCTATGTGGGTCCTGTCAATGTCAGTCAGGATGCCCCGTTGGGCGAGGTCTATAAGATAGACACGCTAACCCTGAAGACGGTGGCAAAGGTCACAGTAGGCTATCAGCCCGAAGAGCTGGCTGTGGTGGGCGACAAGTTGTATGTGGCAAATAGTGGAGGCTATCGTGTTCCCGACTATGACCGCACGGTGAGTGTGATAGACCTGAGAACGTTCCAAGAAGAGCGTAAGATAGATGTTGCCCCGAACCTGCATCGCCTTCGTGCCGACAAATACGGACAGTTGTGGGTGACCTCCCGTGGCGACTATTATGTAGAAAGTCCACAGCTCTCTTGGCTTGTTCCCGACGCTCAGGGTCAGATGCAAAAGACTGGAACAATCGACATTCCGGTTTCCGATATGTGCATCGTCGGCGACTCCCTCTACTTCATGGGTACCTCTTTCAATTATACCACGATGAAGAACGAGCGTACGATGGGTATTGTCAATGTACGAACCCATCAGGTGGTGTCCACCCAACTGTCATCCTCCAAGGAGGCCGCTTCCATCGTCCAGCCTTATGGCATTATCGTCCATCCCACCCATCGCGACTTCTATCTGATGGATGCCAAAAACTATTTGTCGAGTGGCGAATTGCTGCACTTCACACCCGATGGCACCTTCGACTATAAAGTAAACACGGGAGACATTCCTGCACATGCTGTATTTTTAATGAAAACGAAACAATGAAGAAACAAGTACTTATATTCTTTGCCCTTTTGGGCTCCCTGTCCGTCCAGGCTCAGCGTATGGACGATGTGACAGAACATTCCCCATACATCAAGGTGGTCGATGAATACAATCCTGCTCCTGGTCAGTTTGTCAATGTGCACCCCATCTATGAAGCTGGTGACGATGCTGCCGCGATGGCCCGTAAATGCACGGATAGCATCGCCAATAACAAGAAGTCCCTTATCACCCTGGGTGGTTGCGGAGGCTATGTCACTTTCCATTTTGATCATAGCATTGCCAATGTGAAAGATCAGAACGACGTGCTGATTCTTGGCAATTGTTCCTTTGAGAATAACAGCGAGCCAGGCATCATCATGATTTCAAAGGATGTCAATCAAAACGGCCTGCCTGATGACCCTTGGTACGAACTGGCGGGTAGTGCCGATGTCGATAGCGTAGGTAAGGTGGTTTACGGCTATTCCATCACCTATTCACGTCCTACCACGGAAGATTATGATGGTACACCCAGCCCCGTCAGCAAGGATATCACCGTTGACGATTATATTCCCTGGTCTGATAATCAGGGTGCGTCCGGCTTTATGCATAAGAACAGGTATAACGAGCAGACCTATTATCCACAATGGGTAAGCAGCGACCAGTTGACATTCGGCATGCAAACCCTGTTGCCCAAGAATGCCACCAACACCCTCAGCTATCCTTATGAAAACTGGCTCTTGAAACCCTTGGCGTGGGGCTATGTCGATAACAAGCCGAACGCTGACTTGGAGGCTTGCAGCTTTAATTTCGACAATGCCGTAGAGGTGGTTAGCCGCCAGCCAGTAGCGATTGATTTCGTAGATTTCATCCGTGTCTATAACGCCATCAACCAGGATTGTGGCTGGATAGGCGAGACTTCTACGGAAGTGACGGGAGCCGAAGACCTGCATCTGGACACCTCCATTCAGCGCGTCAAGGATTCGTTGGCGGGCATCCGAACGCTTCAGACAGCCCCCCGTTCTGGCGATGACTGCTACGACCTGCAAGGGCGAAAGACCCATGCTGTCGGTAAGGGACTCTATATCCGTAACGGTAAGAAATACTTTGTTAAGTAATCATGTTCAATTAAATATACTAATTTAATTAAAAAACTTTATCATTATGAAAAAACATCTGTTTTTCGTTGCTGCCGCTTTTGTAACGATGGCAGCATTCACTTCTTGCGACAAGGTCGATAACCCAGGTTCTCCTGTCGGTCCTGTCCGTGTGTTAACTTTTGAGGATGCTGACTGGAAGGCTGGTACCAACTATGTTGGTCAGCAGAGCTGGAGCTCGTTGATTGACAGCAAACAGTATGGTGGCGAGTTGCTGTATCCCGCTGACGAGGATGCTACCATCTACCAGTGGGCAGACTTAGGCAACACCTACCTGGCTCATGAGTTCACCAATGGCTTTATGGACAAGGCTTACTGGGGTGGTGGACACGCTGTTTCCAACTATATCAGCGAAGACTATACCAAGGTCAGCTACACCCAGCAGTTGGAGATTCCTGCAGCCGCTGGTCACAATGGTTCCAAGAACTTCTGTGTACACAATGGCTATGCCTCTTATCCCGGAGCTGTTCTCCCTGCTATCTATTTTGCTGATGGTGCAGAGCGTGTAATCGACCATATGTTCGTTATCAACACCAGCTATACCCTGAACGATATGACCAACGAATATTCCACTTTCAAGAAGGATGAGGACTGGTTCAAGATTGTTGCTACGGGCTATGACAAGGACGGCAAGCAGACCGGTGTTACTGAGTTCTTCCTGGCCAAGGACGGCAAGTTCGTTACAGAGTGGACCAAGTTTGACCTGAGCGTACTGGGCAAGGTTCAGCGAGTAGAGTTCGACATGCAAGGCTCATGCGTTAACCAATGGGGCCTGAGCACTCCTGCCTACTTTGCTTATGACGACGTTGCCGTACAGTTCTAAACAATTTTCATGCGCAAGCTTTTTTATCTAATATTCACGATAGTGTTGCTGTCGTCTTGTGGCAGACAAACTGCACAACAGGACGGTGGTGACACTATTTCTTTCAAATATGCCCGGAAACTGACCGTTGTTCATCATTCCGGCTATACGGAGGCCATTTTGCAGAACCCGTGGCACGAGGGTAAGGTGCTCCATCGCTACCTCCTTGTCCCGTCCGATTCTGCCTTGCCTTCCTCCATGCCCGATGGCACCGTTATCCGCACACCGTTAAGGCGCAGCGTAGTGTTCACCACGGTTCATTGTGCCCTGATTCAGATGCTGCATCGGGAAGATTGTATTGCCGGTGTGGCTGATTTGAAATATATCAAGGTGCCTTATATCCACGAGCAAGTGAAGAAAGGTCGCATCAGCGATTGTGGCGATGCCATGAGTCCTGTCGTCGAGAAGCTCATCGACCAGCATCCTGATGCCATTTTCCTCTCACCCTTCGAGAATAGTGGTGGCTATGGCAAGCTGGAGGACATCGACATCCCGCTGATAGAGTGTGCGGAGTATATGGAGTCCACCCCCTTGGCACGTGCTGAGTGGATGCGCTTCTATGGGATGCTTTTTGGTTGCGAGGCGCGTGCCGACAGCCTGTTTGCCGTGGTCGATAGCAGTTATCAGTCGCTCAAGGCATTGGCAAAGACCTCCAAAGTGCAGCCTTCTGTGGTCTTGGACAAGGTGACAGGCTCTGTATGGTATGTGCCCGGCGGTAAGAGTACCATCGGCCAGATGTTGTGTGATGCGCAGAGTCAATACCCGTGGGCTTCCGACGAGCATAGCGGTAGTGTGTCGTTGCCTTTTGAAACCGTGTTGGAGAGGGCAGGGGAGTGCGATGTCTGGCTGTTCCGTTTCAGCAGCGATCATCTCATCACCTATCGCGAGCTTCTCAGCGAACATCATGGCTATGGTCAGTTCAAGGCTTTCCGCCAGAAGCAGGCCTATGGGTGTAATGTGGAGGTGTCGTTGTTCTACGAGGAAGCACCTTTCCGTCCCGATTGGCTGCTCACCGATTTCATAAAAATTCTGCATCCTGACATACTGAATCTACCGCCTTTGCGTTATTATCAGAAAATAAGTGAGTAAAGGTACGGCATATTGTCTTCTGTTGAGCATCGTCATTATGGTGCTCTTCGCCCTGAACATCTTTATTGGTTCGGTGTCTATTCCTATGGCCGATACGTTGCGCATCCTCTTGGGTGACGAGGTGCGCCCCTCCTGGCAGTATATCATTCTCGAGTCACGACTCCCCCAGGCAATTACCGCTCTTCTGGCTGGTGGCGCATTGGCGGTCAGCGGACTCATGTTGCAGACGGCTTTCCGCAATCCGTTGGCTGGTCCCAGCGTCTTTGGCATCAATAGCGGTGCCGGATTGGGTGTTGCCCTGGTCATGTTACTCTTGGGAGGCAGCATCTCGGCAGGCTCCGTCAGCGTGTCGGGCTTCGTAGCCGTATTGATAGCCGCTTTTGTAGGCGCCATGACGGTGATGGTGGTCATCTTCTTTTTCTCTACCCTGGTGCGCCATAATGTCATGCTGCTCATCATCGGTATCATGATAGGCTATATCTCCAATTCCGCCATCTCTCTGCTCAACTTCTTTGCCACCGACGAGGGTGTCAAGTCGTATATGGTATGGGGCATGGGTTCTTTCGGAGGTGTGTCCATGAAGATGATGCTGCCCTTTGCCCTTGTCACGCTGTTGGGATTGCTGGGTAGCGTGTTACTTATCAAGCCGCTCAATGCCTTGATGCTGGGCGACCGTTATGCGGAGAATTTGGGTGTCAATATCGTGAGGGTGCGCAATGGCCTCTTGGTGGTTACGGGTTTGCTGACTGCTATCGTCACAGCGTTTTGCGGACCTGTTGCTTTCATCGGACTGGCTGTGCCCCATATCGCACGCCTTATGCTGCATACCGACAACCATCGCTCGCTGTTGCCAGCCACCATCCTGATGGGCAGTATCGTGGCTTTGTTGTGTAATATTATCTGTGTGCTGCCGGGCGAAAATGGCGTCATTCCCCTGAATGCTGTTACCCCGCTGATAGGCGCTCCCGTGATTATTTACGTCATCCTCAAGGGGAATAAATAGCCTTTCGGAGTGAAATCCTTGCCTTTTTTGCACTTTTTTCTAAAAAAGTTGCTGAAATATTTGGCGGTTCCACAAAAAGTGCGTACCTTTGCATGCGATTTCAGAAATGAGGCTCCCTAGCTCAACTGAATAGAGCATCTGACTACGGATCAGAAGGTTGTGGGTTTGAATCCCGCGGGAGTCACAAAAGGTGAAGAGTTCGAAAGAGTTCTTCACTTTTTTGTGTTGGCATAGGCATCGTTTTTTGTCTGGCATAGGCATCGTTTTTTTGTCTGGCACTATTTTTTTTACTTTTACTTTTCGCTTTTCCCTTTTTTTATTATCTTTGCAAGCAAAATCTATTACACTCAACACAATGATGAAAAAAGCAATCCTTTCGGTGACACTCCTTTGCTGTGCCATCTTCGCGCAGGCTCAGCAGCCTGCCATTCCCCGTGATGCAGCCATAGAGGCTAAAGTAGAGAAAACATTATCCAAGATGACCCTCGACGAGAAGATTGGTCAGATGTTGGAGCTGAACCTGGACATCATGGGAGGCTACGATGCTACAGGCGCGTGGAAACTAAACGAGACCATGCTTGACACCCTGATTTCCAAGTGGAAGGTAGGCTCAATCCTCAATGCGCCAGGCACCAGAGCTGCCACTGTGGCCCAATGGCAGGAATGGATACAACTTATCCAGAAGAAATCGATGAAGTATATCGGCATCCCCGACATCTACGGGCTCGACCATAACCACGGTGTCACCTATACCCAGGCAGGCACCCTCTTCCCGCAACCCATCAACCTGGGTGCTTCGTTCAATACGGAACTGGCTCGCACCGGTGCCGAGATTACCGCCTATGAGAGCCGTGCCTCCAACTGTCCTTGGGTGTATAACCCCGTTGTCGATCTGGGGCGCGACCCCCGTTGGCCCCGTATTTACGAGAGCTTTGGCGAAGATGCCGTTGTCAACTCGAAGATGGTTGTGGCCGAAATCAAGGGTTATCAGGGCGACGATCCCAACCACATCGACCAGTATCACGTAGGAACCAGCACCAAGCATTACTTTGCCTATGGTGCCCCCTGGTCGGGTAAGGACCGCACCCCCGCCTATCTGAATCCGCAGATTATCCGTGAGAAATATTTCGAGCCCTTCAAGCAGGCCGCCCTTGCCGGCACCCTCACCATGATGGTCAACTCCGCTTCCGTGAATGGTGTTCCCCTTCATGCCAGCTATGAGTATCTCACCAAGTGGCTCAAGGAAGACCTGCAATGGGACGGATTCCTTGTTACCGACTGGGCTGACATCAACAACCTCTTCACCCGTGAGCGTGTTGCCAAGGACAAGAAAGATGCCGTGCGCATAGCCGTGAATGCCGGTATCGACATGTCCATGGACCCCTATAGTGTTGATTTCTGCATTTTGCTGAAAGAACTAGTCAACGAGGGCAAGGTCAAGATGTCACGTATCGACGATGCCGTGCGCCGCATTCTCCGTGCCAAGTACCGTCTGGGTCTCTTCGACAAGCCCAACACCGGCGGCAAGGGCTATGAGAAGTTCGGTAGTGCCGAGTTTGCCGCGAAAGCCCTGAAGTCTGCCGAGGAATCCATCGTGCTCCTCAAGAACGAAGGTAGCATGCTGCCCCTTGCCAAGGGTAAGAAAATCCTCCTCACCGGTCCTAACGCCAATCAGATGCGTTGCCTGAATGGCGGATGGAGCTATACATGGCAGGGCTCCAAGGCGGAAGACCTCTCCCAGCAGTACAACACCATCTATGAAGCCCTCTGCAACAAATACGGCAAGGAGAACATCATCCTTGAGCAGGGTGTGACCTATAACGAGGACGGCAACTACTACGAAGAGCATGCCCCGCAGATTGACAAAGCCGTGGCCGCTGCTGCCCAGGCTGACATCATCATCGCCTGCATTGGTGAGAACTCATACACCGAGACTCCGGGCAACCTCTCCGACCTGTGGCTCTCCGAGAACCAGCGTAATCTGGTAAAAGCACTCGCCAAGACCGGCAAGCCCGTCATCATGGTGCTCAACGAGGGACGTCCCCGTCTCATTGCCGATATCGAACCCTTGGCAAAGGCGGTCGTTGACATCCTCATTCCCGGCAACTATGGTGGTGACGCACTCGCCAATCTCCTTGCCGGCGATGCCAACTTCTCTGCCAAGATGCCATTCACCTATCCCCGCGAAATCAATTCGCTGAACACCTACGACTACAAGGTTTCCGAAGAGGTGGGCACGATGGCCGGTGCCTATAACTACGATGCCAAGGTGTCCTTGCAATGGCCCTTCGGCTACGGACTCAGCTACACCACCTATGAGTATAGCAACCTGCAGGTCGATAAGAGCCAGTTCACCGCCAACGACGTGCTCACCGTCACCGTTAATGTCAAGAACACCGGTGCCCGTGCCGGCAAGGAAGCCGTGCTGCTCTATTCCAGCGACCTCGTAGCCTCCGTGGTGCCCGACAACAAGCGCCTGCGCGACTTCACCAAGATAGAGCTGAACCCCGGTCAGACCAAGACCGTCACCTTCCATCTCCCTGCCAAGGACCTCGCCTTTGTCGGTGCCGACGGACGCTGGACACTCGAAGAGGGCGACTTCATCCTGAAGGTGGGCAATCAGACCGTGCCAGTCGTCTGCACCCAGACCAAGGTATGGGACGAACCGAATATCTGATGTCTTGATACTGAACACCTACATTCTTCTCTACACAATAAAAGAGGCTCCTTTCGGGAACCTCTTTTTCGTTTTGATGGCTTCTCGACATTAGTCCTGGACTACGCTTACCCTTCGTCGCCACCACCGGTATTGTCACCGCCTGGGGTAATCGAGCCGCTGCCACCGCCTTGGTTGTCACCACCTTGGGTGCTGCCGCCCTGGTTAGGGTTAGCGTTAGGGTTAACGTTAGGGTTAACGTCCCCCTTGGCAGCAGCAATCTCCGCCTTGGTCTTGTCGGTCCACGCCAGCTTGACATCCTTCTTCAGCTCCTCGCGGGTGAAGTCGCCAGTGCTCTGCGCCAGCAGCTTGATGGTCTTCACGGCAGCGCCCGTCTTCTCGCCCTCCTTCAGAACACCCATTGTAGCCGAAGCCACCTTGTCGCTCTGAGCATCGTAGAGCACCTCCAAACCGTTCGACTCCACCGTGGCCTTGAAGATAGCCAGGTTGCCAACCTTCACCGTGTTGCCGTTGAGCACCATCTCGCGCACGCACTTCACAAAGTCGGTCAGCACACCCACTATCAAGCCCTCCGAGAAGGCCGTGTTGTGTTGTGCCATGTGGTGGGCCATCTCCTTGATGCCCATCGCCTGTTTGTAACTCACTCGGGCATACAGTTTGCCCGCCTGTTCGGTTTCCGAAGTCTCGGTCACCTTTGAAAGATAAAGTTCTAACATAATACTTTGTTTTTTATGATATTAGAAATACAATAGGGTCAGCTACATCACGGGTGACCCCTTCCCGTTTAGTCTCAAGTTTCAGGAATCATTTCTCATTCCTCATTTCTCATTTCTCATTTATTTCTCCCACCCTGCTTCCAGCTCCTCGCGTGTCGGGCGGTAGAGCGACTCCACCCAGCTCATGGCCGTCACGATGCGGAAGAGGCGCTGCTTGTCGGTAGCCGCGATGGGCTCGCCGGCGTCGATGCCCGACAGTCGCTCCACATGCTGGATGTAGGCCTGCGTCAGATTCTCCGAATCGGGTGCCCAGCGGCTGATGATGGCGCGGATGGTGCAGAGCTTGTACTTCGCGATGTAGCGGCGCAGCAGGATGAAGGCGGCGCGCAGTCCGTAGCGCATGTCGGTGAACTGTTCGAAGGTGCCGTCCGAGTTGGTTGACCGCTCGCCCAGCCAGTTGTTGCCGATGCGGATGTTCAGCGGGTTGCTGTTGCGCACCCCTCGTGTTTTTCTTTCTGTTCCCATAGCTGTTTGGTGATGATGCTAACGTAATAGTCCAGTCCGAAGATCGAGGCTGCCAGCAGGAAGGTCTGTCCGACGTAGAAGAGCAGTCCGCGCGACACGTCGTCGATGACCGCCACCTGGTAGCTGACCAGTGCTATGCTGCTCACGATGAGCAGCATAGCGCAGGCGTACTGAGAGATTTTAAAGTGTGTGTGTTCCATAGCATTTGTTTTTTTCTCAACTGCTAACTGTCAACTTACAACGTCGCTTCGCCTGCTGCACCGAGGATGGCAGCAATGACGTAACCGAGGATTTTGAGTACTGTTGTCCAAGTCTTTTTCATAATCTTTCATGTTTTAAATGGTTCATTATTAGGGCCCTCTTATCACTTACAAAGGTACGAAATTTCCGCGAAACTACCAAATAATTTGCCAACTTTTTTCAAAGTTTTTTCTGAATGGCAATAACCAGCCCTTATTGACGGATAAGGGCAGGTTATTGCAGAATAAGCGGTGGTTATCGGGTGCCGAAGCCTACGGCGCAGCAGCCTGCGGCGGAGGACCTACGGCGGAGGACCTACGGCGGACGGGCCTCGCCGAGCAGCAGGTCGCAGAGGTCGGTGTTGGGGGCGTAGGCTTCGAGGCTCGACGAGATGTTGTACGGGATGCCGTCGGTCTGCCGCATCTGGCGGCTCCACTTCTCGTAGCATCCGCTGTCGGGGAAGATGGTGACGCGGCGCCCGCGCAGACAGGCCACGCGCTCGGCGGTGAGCCCGCCACTGCCGCCGGTGGCCAGCCATAGCTCGCGGGGGCGCAGGCAGGCCATGACCAGGGCTGTCTTCTCGCTCTCTACCACACAGACGTGGGCCTCGGGGCGGCGGGTCAGCAGATGCTGGCCGTAGAGGCACTGGTAGAGCTGCCAGTCGAGCGGCAGCAGCCCCTGGCGGATGAGCGGGACGTGGGTCCACCCCTGGTAGCCGTCACGGTGGCCGTCGGTGCGGTAGTGCATGATGTGGCCTCCGTGTACGCGCTGCCGGTGGTCTATCTGCCAGAAGATGACATCGCCGTAGCGGGTGGCTCCGACCTGATAGTCGTCGTAGACGGCCTGCAGCCTGTCGGCAGGGATGGCGAGGCGCTGGGCGGCACTGCCGGTGAGCCACTGCCAAAAGGTGCTCCGGGGCGAGTGGCTGCGGCTGACGAGCTCCATCGGCAGCGGCTGGAAGGGCGGCAGCGGCGGGATGTAGAAGCGGGGTTGCGACTGAGTCGCAACACACTGTTGACGGGCCTCGCCGGGGTGGTCGCGGAAGTAGTCGGCGGGCGTGTAGTGATAGCCGCAGGAGTGCTGGTGGTCGCACTTACCCACCTCGTCGGCCACGTAGCAGCAGCCGTGGTGCGTGTCGACATAGCGCACCAGGCACTTCATCCGTCCGCACTGCGGACACTGGAATTTCTTTTGTCGGCGACCCGTCAGCCGCTTCGACTCTAACTGATAACGATATTCACTGTTCATAGACTATTTGCTTTTTTTCGTCATTTGAATGATTTTTGTGGCGGATTCTCGTCCGACGACGGAACCACTATATATATAGGTGGTTCCGTCGTCAGACAAAAATCTTTCCGCGGTCGTCAGAAGGCAAGAGCGATTTCGTCTGAGGCATGAACATTACCGTCGACCTCATAGAGAGACTTGTCTTTGAGCCATCCTGTGATTTGTCCTGATACGGTTTGACGTGCTATCCCGAACTTCTTCATCAGAATCTCCGTCAGCTGCTTGCGGCTGATGCTGCCGCCATGATCGCGGATGCAGAGCAGGGCATAGTCCAGACGCTCCTTCTGCTTCTCGGCAGAAGCCTGCTGACGGCGCTGCTGCAGTTCGGCCTTGTGCGCCTCAAGCTGCTGGCGGCGCTGCTCGTCGGCATCGACGATGCGCCCGCTGTCGTCGAACATGATGCTCCAGGCGGGCATCTCCTCGTGGCGCGCATCGGAGCAGGACACGGTGATGACCGCATCCAGCTTTCTGCACTCCAGCACCGTACCCGCCTTCTGCTGCAGCATGGTGCCCAGATGGCCGCGCATGTTATGATCCTCGTCGGCCTTGTTGGTGTGCAGCACGTTGACGATGGCGCAATGCCAGTCCTCGGCGATGCACAGCAGGCGGTGGATGAGCTGCTTGGCCTCGCCCTCGTCGTTAAACGAAGCCACAAACTCCACGATGCCGTCGATGACCACCACCTGCGGGTGCACCTCGCTGATGAGCAGCACGAGGTCGTCCTTCAGCCCGTCGAAGTCGCGCTTGCGCAGGCCGTAGAGGAACAGGTGGCTGTCCACATAGGCGGCATCGACACCCGTCATCGACAGCACATCGCTGATGATGAGCTTCACGTCCGACTGCTTCTGCTCCGTGTCAAGCCACAGGATGCGAGGCTCCTCCAGCTCCGACTTCACGCGGAACTGGCTGCCACGAAGCCATTCCGACAGACACACCTTCAGCATCGTCGTCTTGCCCAGCTTGGCCTTCGCCTTGATGGCATGCACATCGTCAAGGGCAAAGAAGCCGATGCCGTCGACACTCAGCGACGACACCTCGGGAGCTACCTCCGTAGCCGTCGTCAGGCGCAGCGCACCGAGCTTCTCCAGCCGCTGCCGGCGGTCCTCGTCCATCTGCGCGGGCCGGCGCAGATCAGCGTCGACCAGGTTGTTCACTTGTCCAGCACTCTGCTGAACGTTCTTGTTCTCAGTTTCTAATTCCTGTTTCATATTTTTTGGAATTAAAAATGAGCAGCCTATCACTACCGATATCAATGCTGGCTGCATACACAACCGGCGGGGACCCGTGATCAGGTTTATCCCCTGAAGCTCTTTGTTTTTTATTTCTCAGGTTTACTCCTGATAGATCCCAAACGAAAAACGGCTCCAGGAAACAGACTTGCACTCTCGTGAGTCTTCTGTTTCCTGAAGCCATTCTCTCTCGCCATGACAGAGCTCTGCGGCGTAGAGTGTCTCTCAAAAAAAGAAGCCCCCTAAAGGCGAAGCAGTTCGTCTCTCGTCGTACGACCGACAGTCGTTACGTTCAAGAAAAAACTGATACTTTGCCTCTAAGGGTCTGGTATCATCCGTTACCAAAGGAATCCTTTTCCTATTGGATGCGGCTGCAAAGATAATACTTTATTTTATAAACACCAAATAATATTACATATTTTTTGCATCTCTTCCTCCCCGTAGCCCCATACGGTGCTTCATGGTGGCCTTCTTTGGACCGGCAAACGGCCGGTTGCCTTCGAACGTCTCTTTCTTCATAGTGCGGCAGGTTCTTCCATGACATCCTTGACGACCAGACTGGCCAGCGTCATGCCGAAGACGGCGGAGCGCTGCACCAGCGAGCCCTTGCCCTCGCCGGGCAT
>ODAI010679425.1_pt1 | contig 99641 bp, 89 predicted proteins | sample 1539321 | NCBI WGS metagenome assembly ODAI01 (sample SAMN02144231, study PRJEB22623) | gut metagenome | biome: sheep rumen | host: Ovis aries | place: New Zealand | reverse complement strand
CCGGTAGGAGCCGCAGAAGTGATAGGTCACAAGTACACACCTACCGTGGGACACACGGGAATTTACGCCTTTGGAGACCATGTAAAATGGTCGTTGAATTAGGAATCCCTCCGGCTTTAGCCGTGGGGAGTGTCAAATGGTGGGCTAACAGCGAAAGACATTCACGCTAAAAAAGGATTGGAAGAAAATCAAAATATTCTTGACCATATGGGTGGCACAGAACTCGCCGCAAACCTTTTTAGAATAACGCAGACTGATGATAAGTTGCGTCGTGAAAATATTCAAGGCAAAGAAAATGCTAATACCGCTCATTATCAAGTGGGGAATAAAGTTCGTCAAACAATAAAAGAACTCGGCGGCACTTTACCTGAAAATTTACCTACACCAGATAAAAGCATTAAACAACTTGAGCATGAAAATAAAGCGTGGCTTAAATTATCTGAGAAAAACGAATCAAAATAAAAAAGCCCCTCTAGCATGGGCAAATTTTTGAGGAGAAAATTATGGCGCAGGTAAGGACAAGAAAGCGCGGTAAGACATGGAGTTTTATCTTTGAGGCGGGGCAAGTCAACGGCAAGTGCAAAGTCATAGAAAAGGGCGGTTATCCGACCAAAGACGCGGCGTATAAAGCGGGCGTCGAAAAGTATACCGATTTTCTTCACGGCAATATTGGAATTACGTCGGAGGCGATTACGCTGAAAGATTTTATGACAAATTGGCTAGAAAATGTGATTGCTGTAAACGTCAAGGCGACTTCCATGCAAACCTATCAATCGATGTTCACCAACCGAATAATGCAGAGTTTAGGCGAAGTCAAAGTACAGGATTTAACCACTGCAATACTCGATAAATGGGTACGAGGTTTGCAAAAAGCAGGGTTGTCTTTTAATTCTATTTCTGCGCTACACGCTTTGCTACATCACGCACTAGATTATGCCGTCCACCCCGCACAGCTGATAAGTTCTAATCCTTCCGTTTATATCAAAGTGCCGAAGAACGCGCCAAAAAATATCGTCAAACGAACGATAATCACGACCGAGCAATTTGCCACGCTTCTTGAAAAATATCCTTTCGGTACGTCATTTTATGTTCCACTCCTACTTTTGTATCATACGGGCATGCGAATTGGCGAAATGTTAGGATTAAATTGGTCTAGTATCGATTTCACAAATAGTAGAATAATATTGACGAGGCAAATAAGATTCTTACATAGGAGAGGTTATTATTTAACGACGTTGAAGACCAAAACAAGCGAGCGATATATTCTTATTGATGATTTTCTTTTGAGTGAATTAAAACGTTGGCAAGCTCAACAAGTTGAAAACGAAAAACTATTCGGTGGAACATATGTTTACACTTATCTGGAAAGTGACGGGCATATAATCAGACGCGCAAAAGGCTTGCCCGCTCCCGCTGGTGAAAAAGTTTCGTTAGTTTGCACCCGTGATAACGGGAAAATAATAAGGCGAGAAAACATAGCAAAAATTTTGCAAAAAGAAGGATTAAACGCACATTCATTTAGACACACTCACGCAACACAACTAATAGAAAGTGGTGCAGAGACAAAAGGCGTGGCAGAACGATTAGGCGGCAAAAATTCCGATTCAACTTTCAGCGTCTACGTGCATAATACTTCAAAAGTACAGGAACAATTCTACAAACAACAAGAAGATGCCGCCGCGATTTTCGCGAAAATATTGCAGACAAATACTTAATGCAAACAAATAGCGGACAAATTTAAAAATGCTATTGATAAATTAACGATTTAAGGAGGAAAAATTAATGGCAACAATAATGGCACCGTCGATATTGTCAGCGGATTTCGCGCACCTTGCCGACGAAGTCAAAAAAGTTACGGAGGCGGGCGCGGAATACGTTCACATTGACGTTATGGACGGAACTTTTGTCCCCGAAATTACAATCGGGGCGGGCGTCGTCAAGTGTTTGCGCAAAGTTACGGACGCGATTTTGGACGTTCACTTAATGGTTGAACACCCCGAAACACAAATTGAAAGTTTTGCCAAAGCGGGCGCGGATATTATAACTTTCCACGTCGAGGCGACTAATCACGCGCACCGCGTTATACAAAAAATTCACGAGCTGGGTTGCAAAGCGGGCGTCGCGCTCAATCCCGGCACGTCACTTAGCGCAATCGAAGAGCTAATCGAAGATGCTGACATGGTTTTGGTTATGACTGTCAATCCGGGCTACGGCGGGCAGAAATTTATTGAATCAATGCTCGGCAAAATTCACATGCTTTATCATATGATTGAGGAAATGGAAACGACTTGCGACATTGAAGTTGACGGCGGAATTAATACTGAAACTTCGGTTGACGTGCGCGAGGCGGGTGCAAATGTTTTAGTAGCAGGTTCAGCTGTTTACGGCGCAAAGGACGTTGCGCAGGCGATTAAAGATATTCGCGGCAAGGAAATTGTCCATCATCACCACGAGGACGACGATTTATGATTTTCGATTCGCACATACACACGAAATTTTCTGCGGATTCAAAAATGCTTGCGGCGGAAGTTCTCGACAAAGCGCAGAGTTTAAATTTGGGCGTCGTGTTCACGGAGCATTTCGATTACGGACTTGAACTCGACGGCAGGAAATTTGAATTCAACTCTGCCGATTACATGAACGAATATAAAAATCTGCGCGGGGAAAAAGTCAGATTGGGTGTCGAAGTCGGCTTGAGGAAATTTGCGCGGGCGGCTAATTCGGATTTTATCGGGCAAGCTGATTTTGATTTTGTAATTGGCTCGATTCACCTTGTCGATGATTTGGACATTTATTATCCCGAATTTTACGCTGACAAGGATAAGGCGACGGCTTATCGGAAATATTTTGAGCAAATGGCGCAGGAAATAGCTATTGCAGATTTTGACGCGCTGGGTCATATCGATTACATTTGCCGCGCCGCGCCCTATGATAATCCCGAAATTGATTATCCGGCGTTTAAGGCGCAGATTGATGAAGTTTTAAAAATCGTCGTGGAGCGCGGAAAAGTTTTGGAATTGAATACGCGCCGCTTTGATAAATCGCGTGCTGTTGAAGAATTAATTCTGGTTTATAAAAAGTATCGTGAACTCGGCGGGCGATTCGTTACGATAGGTTCGGACGCGCACAGGGTCGAAGCGGTCGGGAATTATTTTGAACGCGCTTTGGATTTTGTTCGCGAACTTAACTTGACGCCCGTAACTTTCCACGAGCGCAAGCTTGAAAAATTTTGACACTGGAAATAAAATTAGCTCAAGAAATAATCTTGGGCATTTTTAATTTAAAAGGAAGTTAAAGGATAATCACAATGAAAAATTTTTCTCTAGGACAAGACAACTCCATATTTGCGGCACTGCAGGATTTTGGCAAAGCCTTAATGTTACCGATAGCAATTTTGCCGGCGGCAGGGTTTTTACTCGGCATAGGCGGTGCGCTATCTAATCCAAACACGATTAACGCTTACCCGTTCTTAGATGAGTATTGGTTGCAAGATATTTTTCTAATAATGGCGGGTTCGGGCGAAATTGTCTTTGCGAACTTGCCAATACTTTTCGCAGTGAGTTTAGCGGTCGGCTTATCGAAGACGGACAAAGGAACAGTCGGTGTGGCGGCGGTTTTGTCCATGCTGATAATGAACGCGACGATTAACGCTTGCTTGAAGATAACGCAGGAGTTAGCAGAAGATAATTTAACGAGCGCGGGACAAGGGCTTTGCTTAGGCATTCAAACTTTGGAGACGGGCGTTTTTAGCGGAATATTGATTGGGATATTGACTGCCTGGCTTCATAAAAATTTTTATAAGACTGAACTGCCGCCTTTCCTAGCTTTTTTCAGCGGCTCGCGTTTCGTCCCGATGATTTGTGCACTCGGAGCAATGTGTCTGGGAATAGAAATGTACGTTATCTGGCCATATTTCCAAGAAAAAATTTTTTCAATCGGCGGCTTTTTTTCTTCGACAGGCTATATTGGAACGTTGATTTACGGATTTTTCCTGCGAATGCTAGGACCTTTCGGACTGCACCACATTTTCTATCTACCTTTTTGGACGACAGCACTTGGCGGAAGCGAAATAATCAACGGGCAACTTATTGAGGGGACGCAGAGAATATTTTTCGCGCAACTTAGTGACCCTAACACAGTGAAATATTACGAAGGAATTTCGCGCTTTATGTCAGGGCGATTTATAACGATGATGTTCGGGCTAGTTGGAGCCGCCTTCGCAATGTACAAAACTGCTAAGCCGAAAAATAGAAAACTTATCGGCGGCATGCTCTTTTCTGCCGCGTTGACTTCATTTTTGACGGGGATAACTGAGCCGCTCGAATTTTCATTTTTATTCGTTGCTCCAATGCTTTACGTCCTGCACGCCTTCTTTGACGGTTGCGCGTTCATGATGGCGCACATTTTCCAAATCACAATCGGACAAACATTTTCGGGCGGACTGATTGATTTTATCTTATTCGGCATTATGCAGGGCGATGCCAAAACAAATTGGATATACGTACCGATGATAGGTGTACCGTGGTTTTTCCTGTACTATTTCTCGTTCAAGTACCTTATAGAAAAATACAATTTCATGACGCCGGGTAGAGACGAAGAGGCAAATATAACGCCTGAAAAAAATTTGAGCGACGCCGAACAAATAAAATTAATTGTAACGGGCTTAGGCGGGCGAAGTAATATTGATTCAATGGATTGTTGCATAACGCGGTTGCGCGTGACGGTCAAAGAGGCTTTACTTGTCAACGAAGAAGTTTTAATTGCTAGCGGGGCTAAGGGCGTCCTTCAACACGGCGTCGGCGTACAGATTATTTACGGTCCTCAAGTCGCAGTCATAAAAAATAAATTGGAAGAGGCGATAAGTTAGAAAGGAACGATTAAAATGACTGAACAGGAGAAAATCAATTTTGAAACGCAAAAACAGTTAGCAATGCAGGATGCCAAATTTGCAATGTTCATGCATGAACTTCAGCAACAACGCGAAGATATAAGACGTGCGCAGGAAAAGCACGACGCTGACATGAGAGCCGCGCAAGCTAAGCACGACGCCGATATGAAAGCCGCGCAGACTAAGCACGACGCCGACATTAAGGAAATTCGTAACGATATGAAAGAACTTCGCAACGAAATTCGCGACGCGCTTAAAAATTTGCAAGGTTTGACAATAGCAGCAATGGTGGGAATAGCGGCGGTCACGGTTGGCGTATTAAGCTTTTTGTGGTCAACGACAGGAGGTATGCAACCGCCACCGCAAACACAATCAATTTATCAAATGCCCCCGAATTATCAAGCTACGCCGGAGCAACCAGCGCAATAAATCTGCACGGCGGCGAATTTTGACTTGCTAAAAGTTTTCGTGTAAAATTCTTTCCATAATCTTGCTTCGGAAAGGAGCTCTATATGGAAAAATTTTTTGAACTCAAAGAACGCGGCACGGATATTAAGACAGAGATTATGGCGGGCATTACGACGTTTATGACGATGGCTTATATCTTGGCGGTCAACCCAATTATTTTGGGTGCGTCGGGCATGGATACGGGCGCGATTTTTACGGCGACTGCGCTAGCTTCGGCATTTGCAACTTTTATTATGGCACTCCTTGCGAATATGCCTTTTGTCCTATCGGCGGGCATGGGGCTAAATGCCTACTTTGCTTATACGGTCGTAATCGGTATGGGCTATACATGGCAACAAGCACTAGCGGCAATTTTCGTTGAGGGTGTCATTTTTATTTTCCTGTCGCTTGTGAATATTCGCGAGGCTATTTTTAATGCAATCCCGCCGTCGCTGAAAATTGCGGTCTCCGTCGGCATAGGGCTTTTCATAAGTTTTATTGGATTGCAAAACGCGCACATTGTCGTTGCGGGACCAACGCTCGTCACGCTCTATTCTTTCAAAGGTTCAATCGAAAGCGGCATGTTTCATTCGGAAGGAATAACAGTATTATTCGCACTAATCGGCTTGCTCGTAACTTCTTTCCTGCTGATTAAAAATATCAAAGGCTCAGTTCTATTCGGAATAATTCTAACATGGGGTTTAGGCATGATTTGCCAAGCGATAGGGCTTTACGTTCCCGATCCCGACAAAGGATTTTTCAGCCTGTTTCCTTCAGGAATAATATCAATGCCGGCGTCGCTTGAGCCAACGTTAATGCAAGTCGATTTCAGCTCGGTATTATCATTTGAATTTTTCACGGTGCTAATGGCGTTCTTATTCGTCGACCTTTTCGACACAATCGGAACGGTCATTGGTTGCGCGTCGAAAGCTAATCTTCTCGACAAAGACGGCAAGCTCCCCAAAGTCAAGCAGGTTTTATTGACTGACGCAATCGGAACGACGGCAGGTTCATTAATGGGCACTTCGACAATAACGACCTTTGTTGAGTCTTCGGCGGGCATAGCTGAAGGCGGCAAGACGGGCTTAACGGCATTGACGGCGGGCTTTTTATTTCTAGCGGCGTTATTCTTCTCGCCAGTCTTCTTAGCAATTCCGGCATTCGCGACGGCTCCCGCGCTAATAATCGTTGGCTTTTTGATGATGCAACAGGTTGCTAAAATCAGCTGGACGGAAGATTCACTGACGGCAATTCCCGCCTACATAACGATTTTCTCAATGGCATTCATGTATTCAATTTCGGAGGGAATTTGCTTCGGCGTCATCTCCTACACAATCCTGCATGTATTCGCGGGCAAGGGCAAAGACGTTACGCCGCTCATGTACATTTTGACGATATTATTTATCTTGAAGTATACGTTCCTTTGATTAGCGGAGATTTTGTTATGACGAAAAATGAATTGAAAAATATAATCGCGGCGGCAACGGGCAGAATCAAAGCCGACCTTGTGATAAAAAATTGCCGGATTGTCAACGTGTTGAGCGGAGAAATTACTTCGGGCGAAGTCGCGATTTATAACGGAAAAATTATCGGCATGGGTGCAAATGAATACGACGGCGAGAAAGTTTTCGACGCGGACGGGAAATATCTTGCGCCTGGCTTTATCGATGGGCATATTCATATTGAATCGTCATACATAAGCCCCGAACAGCTCGCCAGAATTATCGTTCCATGCGGCACGACTTTAATTATTGCCGACCCGCACGAAATCGCAAACGTTTGCGGGCTTAAAGGTTTGCGCTATATGCTTGACGCCGCGAAACGAACTAAACTTAATATCGTTTATGCGATGCCTAGTTGCGTACCTGCGACGCCTTTTGAGGATGCGGGTGCGGTGATTGAGGCGGTGGATATGAAAGAACTTCTCGACGATGAAAATTTCTTTGGGCTTGGGGAATTCATGAATGCGCCGGGCATAATCAACTGCGACGATAAAGCTTTGGATAAAATTTTGCTTGCAACGAATATGGGCAAACTTATCGACGGGCACGCGCCGAAATTGACAGGAAAAGACTTGAACGCATATTTAAGCGCGGGCGTGGGCGGCGACCATGAATGCACGACTATTGAAGAAATGAACGAACGCATTGCAAAGGGCATGTACGTTTTGATTCGCGAAGGTTCTGCTTGCCACGATTTGAAGACGTTAATTAAGGGTGTGACGCCTGCGAACAGCCGCCGTGTTTTATTATGCTCGGACGACTGCCAGCCGAAAACTATTTTGGAACTCGGACATATGGATAAAAATATCAGAATGTGCGTCGAGGAAGGTCTTGACCCGATAACGTCAATTCAAATGGCGACAATAAATGCTGCGGAATCGGTCGGAATTTACGACAGAGGCTTTATAGGCATTGGTGCGCACGCGGATTTAGTTTTGCTTGACGATTTGAAAAATTTCCACGTCGACAGAGTTTGGATAGGCGGCGAGCTTGTCGCGGAGAATGGAAAATATTTGCCCGAATTTATTCCTGCTGATTTTTCGAGTGTTCGCGGCAGTGTCAGAGTTAAAAATTTTTCCGCTGACCGTTTAAAAATGCATTTGAATAGCGACAAAGTTAATGTGATTAAGATTTTGCCGGGCGGCGTTGTGAGCAAAAAAATTATCGCCGAAGTTAAGCGCGATGAAAAAGGCGATTTTATTTTTGACTCCGCGCAGGACATTTGCAAAGTCGCGGTGATTGAACGTCATCACGAGACGGGCAAAATTGGCTTAGGACTTTTGAGCGGCTACGGAATAAAGCGCGGCGCGATTGCGGTTTCAGTTTCGCACGATTCGCATAACATAATTGCGGCGGGGGTCAGCAACGAAGAAATTTTCTGCGCAGTCGAAGCACTAATCAAAATGGAAGGCGGCATGGTTTTAGTCAAGGACGGCAAAATTATTTCAATGATACCGTTGCTAATTGCTGGCTTAATGAGCGACTTAACAGGCGAAGAGCTCAAAGAAAAACTTGACGCCCTTCACGAAAAAGCGCATGCCGAACTTGGAATCAGCAAAGACGTAGAACCAGTTATGACGCTAACTTTTATGTCCCTGCCGGTTATCCCGGAAATAAAATTGACGGCGCGTGGGCTCTTCGATTACGATAGTTTTAATTTCATACCGCTCGAAGCTTGAAAAGTTTTCTAAGCCGTGATATTATCTGTGCAGTTAAAAAAGGCAATTTTTATGGCAGGACGTCGGTAATGCACCGGCTCCCTCTCGATATTAGTTACTGGTAAAATCGATTAGAAGCCGTCTCGCAAACGGCTTTTCTGCACTTAGTTACCTAAGTACATGAGTAGTGTCAGGATAGTTTGAATAAGACTTAGAATAAGTTGGAACCATTGAAATTTTTCCATGACATCACCCCCTCTCGAAAGAGGAGAGCTGGTACCTTCGACCTGCCTCGCTGAATATATAACACGTTCATAAACTTTTCAATAAATTTTCTTCGCTGAAGGTGCGAATTTTTTTTGTGGAAAAATCTTGACGTTTGACTTTCATTAAAATATACTTGCGCAAAAAGTTTTCAGTGTCAAAAAATTTTTTTGGAGGTTGAGTAGAATTGTTTTTCAGTAAAAAGAAGTTCAAATTGGCGTCAATGATAGCTTGCGGGATTTTGGCAAGCGCATTGTTCACAGGTTGCGGCGGCGGAGAGCAAAGTTCTTCGGGCGGCGGTGAAAAAGCTACTGGCGATGAAATCGTTATCGGCTCCAATTTCGAGCTGACCGGCAACCACGCTCAATACGGCGCGAACGCTAATAACGGACTTAAACTCGCGATTAAAGAGGCTAACGACGCGGGCGGCGTCAACGGCAAGAAAATTAAAATCGTTGAAGCTGATGCAAAATCTGAGGCGGCTGAATCCGTCAACGCCGCGACTAAATTAATTTCCGATGATAAAGTTGTCGCGCTTATCGGACCGGCTGTCACTGCTAACGTTATCGCTGAATCGCAAGTTGCAACTGATAATATGGTTCCGGTAATCGGACCCGCCGCAACTAATCCTGACGTTACTGTTGAGAACGGACAAGTTAAGCCTTACATTTTCCGCGCTTGCTTTATCGACCCGCAACAAAGTGAGGTTATGGCGCAATTCGCCGCTAAAGATTTGAACGCGAAAACGGCTGTCCTCTATCTTGATTCAAGCTCCGATTATTCCAAAAGTCTCGGCAAAATCTTTAAGGAGAAATTCGAGGCTGACGGCGGTAAAGTCGTAATGGAAGAGGCTTTCCTTGCTAAAGACCAGGACTTTAAAGCCGCGCTGACTAAAATTCAAACCGCTAATGCCGACGTTATCTTTGTCCCGGCTTATTATGAAGAAGTCGGCAAAATCGTCAAGCAAGCTCGCGAACTGGGCATAACCGCCGCCATTTTGGGTACTGACGGTTGGGACGACAGCAAAGTTACTGACATTGCCGGCAAGGACGCCCTTAACAATACTTATTTCTGCACCCATTACTTTGAAGGCGATGCCGAAGTTCAAGACTTCATTAAAGCTTACAAAGGCGAATACAATACTGACCCGAACGTTTTCGCGGCTCTTGGCTACGACGCGGGCAAAATGCTCGTCAATGCACTTGAGCGCGGCGGCGATGATTCTAAAAAAATCCGCGACAACATTGAGAGCATAAAGGATTTGAAAGTTGGTACGGGCATTATCACAATGGACGCCGCGACGCACAATCCGATTAAAGGTATTGTCGTTATCGAGACCAAAGACGGCGTGCGCGAACTCCGTGCAAAGATTGCTCCGGAAGGATAATTAATAACTTTTCATAAAGAAAAAAGCTGTTCCGATTTGGAGCAGCTCAGACTGTAGACAAAAAGCATCTTTCAAGTAAAATAAGCTTGGGAGGTGCTTTTCAAATTCGGACGAAGGCTTATGGAATAAAATTAAAGGCGTCGCTAAAAAAGTTGGAGCCAATTTGATTTATGATGTCTTGCAACTTTTCTACGTCGCCAAAAATCCTAACGTCCCGATGAAAATTCGCGCCGCTATGGTCGCGCCGCTTGGATATTTTATTTCGCCCGTCGATTTAATTCCGGATTTAGTGCACGTTGTCGGCTACAGCGACGACGCCGCAGTCATTGCTATTGCGATTGGTATCGCGCATTTGTACATTAACGACGAGATTCGGCAAAACGCAAAGGATAAAATGGTTGCCTTTTTCGGCAAGGATATTCTTCGCGATTTGTAATAGCCTTAAAAAAACAGATGGTTTTACTCCCGTTTCGTAAGGAGTAAGACCATCTTTGTTTATTTTCAAGAATTTTGGTAACCGATAGCGCGGAGCTTTTTAATCGCGGCGGGCAAGTGCTCCATAACGTCGGAGGCGATTAAGCCTTCGGATTTTTCTTCTGCTGCGAAATTTCCCGCCGTCCCTTGAAGCCAAACGCCCGTTAATGGTGCAAAAGGCGTTTGTTTCATGAGACCGGCAATCGCGCCCGCTAAAACGTCGCCGCAACCGCCCGTTGCCATTGAACTATTTCCAAGTGGCGAGATAAAAACTTCGCCGTTCGGGTAGCCAATAAATGTCGTTTCGCATTTGGCGACAATTATTGCGCGATATTCCTGCGCGGCGCGTCTGACTTCGTGGACAAGCGCGGGGCGAAGTTTATCAAGCGGAATATTCAACAGCATAGAAAGTTCGCCCAAGTGCGGCGTTAAAATCGGAATTTGCTTGCAAGCTTTAAGTTCTTCTGCGCTACCGTTAAAGGGGAAAATGGCGTCGGCGTCGAGAATCAACGGTTTGTCGACCTCTGCAACAATTTTCTTGACGAGTGCTTGAGTTTCGCGCTCGCGACCAAGTCCAGGACCCATTAAGACCGCGTCGGCATTTTCCGCCAAGTCTAAAATTCTTTCAGCCGCCTTATCGCCGCCTATTATCCCTTGCTTAATTTCGACAAGCGGAGCCGTCATAACTTCTGTCAGCTTAACTTCATAAATCGGATTAAGGCTTTCGGGCGTCGCCAAAGTTACAAGCCCCGCGCCGACTTTCATTGCGCTCATTGCCGCCAAAGAAGCCGCACCAGTCATACCTTTTGAACCGGCTACGACTAAAATTCTTCCGCAACTGCCTTTGTGCGAAAATTTCGGGCGGGCGGGCAGAAATGTTAAAGCTAAATCGTCGTCGACTAGCGTTTGATGAATTTCGGCGTTGAGAAGTTCGGACGGAATTCCGATATTGTCGACAACGAGTTTTCCGACGTAAGACGCACCTGGACAAAGATAATGACCGATTTTCGGTAAGCCCAAAGCAACTGTGCAATCAGCTTTCATAGCAACTTCAGTGACTACGCCGCTATCAGCTTCCACGCCCGACGGAATATCAATCGCGACAGTAATTTTTTTCGCGGCATTAACAAGGCGAATCAGCCTAAGCGCGTTTGGACGAATTGCACCAATAAAGCCCGTGCCTAAAAGCCCGTCAACTATCGCGTCAGAAAATCTCAACGTGACTTGCAAGCGTTCCCAAGCCCTGTCGCTGTCTAGCTGTTGAAGTTCAATTCCCATTCCGCGCAGAATTCTCATCTGGACGTTAAGCGATGCCGTTCTATGGTCTTTATCGCCGAGCAGAAAAATTTTCGCACGCGCTCCGGCGTTTGAAAGATAACGCGCCGCCGCCAATGCGTCCCCGCCATTATTGCCGCTTCCCGCCAATATGCAAATACTTTTCTTGTTTACGTCGCCCAAAAGTTTTTTCGTCGCCTCGAAAACGCGATGACCTGCGCTCTCCATTAACGACAGCTCCGGCAAGCCGTATTCCTCAATCGCGCTCTTGTCTATATCGTGCATTTGTTTTGCCAATGCAACTTTCATAAAAAAATCCTCCTGAAAATTTTTCCTGTATTATAACAAATCGCGTCTGCTTTTACAAAAAAAATTGGCACGCTAGAAAAAGTGTGCCGTCTTTATTCCAAAATACAAATTGCCGTTGCGAAGTCGTGCGCGTGGCTAAGGCTCAAAGAAATTTTCCCAACATCTTTTTCAGCGGCTAAAGTTTTTGTCCGTCCGCGCAGATTTATTTTAGGTGCGCCGCGCTCATCGTTAATAACTTCAACGTCAGTTAGCGGCAGAATAATTCCCGTGCCCAACGCCTTGAAAAAAGCCTCCTTAGCGGCAAATCTTGCGGCGTAGGAGGCGGCGGAATTTTTCCCGTGACTTTCGCAATAATTCTGTTCAATCTCTGTGAAAACGTTATCTCTGAAAAATTTTTTAGCGACGGCTTTGCCCACGCGCTCAATTTCGATAATGTCAGTTCCAACTCCAAGAATCATTTCGCGACTAAATCGGCGTCAGTCTGTGCGCGAAAACCTTCGTTCGGATTGAAAGTATAACTTCGCGCAATCAGAATTTCGACGCGGCGATTTTTCTGTTTATTCTCCGCCGTATCGTTCATAGCAATCGGGCGATATTCGCCGTAGCCAATCGCTGAAAATCTAGCGGGATTCAAATTCTGATTAATCGACAGCAAAAATTTCATGAACGTTAAAGCGCGTGTTGAGCTAAGCTCCCAGTTCGACGGGAATTGCGCCGTATTAATCGGGTCAGTGTCAGTATGTCCGGAAATTAAGACGCGCTCTGGCACTTCCGCCAAAAGCCCCGCGACTATCGGTCCAATTCTTTGCGATTCGGGGACAAGGTCAGCCGAGCCGGACGGGAACAACGCCCTTTCCTTAATCCGTATCATTAAGCCTTCTTCCTGCAATTCCGTCGACAATTCTTCCTGCAAATTATTTTCCTTGATATATTCTTCTAGCCGCTGTTGCAAATCCTGCAGCTGCTGATTTTCTTGCAAATAAACTGCGTTGCCTGCGTCTTCGGACGATACAATTTCGCGTTGCATGCTGTTGCTAGGTCCGGCTTTGTCGAAGAATGAAGGTCCGCCCATGTTAAACGCCGCCGTGAATGCTTGCGCCATTTGTACGAGTTTTGTCTGGTCGGTTTGCGAAATTGCGAACAGACAGATAAACAACGCCAATAAAAGCGTCATCAAGTCGGAATAGGGCAGGAGCCAAGCCTCACTGGCTTCTTCTTCATGTTTTTTTGCGCGTTTCTTTTTAGCCAAATTTTATCCCTCCTTGAGGGCTTCGCGTTCGCTCTGCGGAATGTAAATCATCAATTTTGATTCAATCTGCGTCGGGGAATCGCCCGCCTGCAACGAAAGAATTCCTTCCATAATCATGCGTTTATGCCCAACTTCATTTTCGGATTTAATTTTGAGTTTGTTAGCGAAAGGGAGCCACAGAACGTATCCGGTAAAAATACCCAGAATCGTCGCGACGAACGCCGCCGCGATTGAGTGACCGAGCTTTTCAATATCATTTAAGTTACCAAGTGCCGCGATAAGTCCAACAACCGCGCCCAAAACGCCCAGTGTCGGAGCGTACGTTCCGGCTTGCGAGAAAATCGAGCGCATTTCAGCATGACGCTGTTCCATGATTGCAAGTTCGGCGTCGAGAACAGATTCAACAAATTCAGGGTCCATACCGTCGATAACCATGCTTAAACCGTTTTTGAAGAAAGGGTCTTCAATGGCTTCGACGCGGCTTTCCAAAGCAAGAATCCCTTCGCGGCGTGCCAGTTGCGACAGCTCAACGAAAGTCTTGACCAATTCTCCCTTACTCTGTTCATCATTGCCGCGCAATAAAAGTTTGAAAAGTGTCGGGACTTTCGACATCTGCTCCATAGTAAAAGCGTTGAATAAACAGGCAATGGTTCCGCCAATGATTATCAAGAACGCGGCAGGGTTATTCAAAGCCGTCAGCGGCGCGCCCTTTAGAATCATGCCGACGAAGACGGAAATAATTCCGCCAACCAGCCCTATTACTGTAGATTTTTCCAAAATAAGCAGCCTCCTCTTTGAGCTGAAAAACTTCCGTACACCAAAAAAATTTTTATAATGCCGAATCAATAAGTTTCTGTTCAATGCCGAAAAGAAAAATCCTGCCGCCGTAAAATTTTTTTAGCCGATTGATTTTAAGCCGGAAAATTTGTATACTAAAAAAAAATGTTAGGTGTAAGCTTTGAGGAAAATCCCCTTAAAGCTGAAAGCTAAAAGCTTAAAGCTTAAAACCAACAGGGAGCTGATAAAGTGATTTTGGTTGACAGAAATACAAAAGTTATCGTGCAGGGGATAACGGGCAAGGCGGCGACCTTCCATACCAAACAAATGATGGCTTACGGGACAAAGATAGTTGGCGGCGTGACGCCCGGCAAAGCTGGACAGATAGTCGAAGGCGTGCCGGTTTTCAATACCGTTGAAGAGGCTGTTAAAGCTACGGGCGCGACTGCATCAGTTATCTACGTTCCGGCTCCTTTCGCGGCAGACTCAATCCTTGAGGCGGTAGACGCTGGACTTGAACTCGTTGTTTGCATTACCGAACATATTCCGGTACTCGATATGGTGAAAGTTCGCCGCTACATGGTCGGCAAGAAAACGCGCCTTATCGGTCCGAATTGTCCAGGCATTATGACGACGGGCGAGGCGAAACTCGGAATCATTCCGCCAAACGTCCAGAAAAAAGGGCACGTCGGTTTAGTTTCGCGCTCCGGAACTTTGACTTACGAGGCGGCGTTCCAACTCATGAATGCGGGAATTGGTATAACGACTTCGGTTGGCATAGGCGGCGACCCTGTCAAGGGAATGGATTTTATCGACGTGCTCAAACTTTTCAAGGAAGACGACGAGACTAAAGCCGTTTTGCTTATCGGCGAAATTGGCGGCAACGCCGAAGAAGACGCCGCCCGTTGGATTGCCAAAAATATGCCCGAAAAACCTGTTGCGGCATTTATCGCGGGGCGTCAAGCTCCTCCAGGTAAACGCATGGGGCACGCGGGCGCGATTATCTCCGGCGGCAAAGGTACGGCGGCTGACAAAATCAAAGCCTTAAACGCTGTCGGAATTGAAGTCGCGGACACTGTCGCGCACATTGGCGATACCGTTGTTGATACGCTGAAACGCGCCGGCATTTACGAAATTTGTCATACTTGTTAAAGCAATGGAGGTTCTAAAATGAAACTTGCAGTAGTTGCGGCATCAGGCAAAGTCGGTAGCAAAGTTGTCGCTGAGGCGGCGGCGCGTGGCGTTGAAGTCACAGCTTTTGTCAGAAGAGCGGCGGAAATTAACGGCGCGTCAAAAGTCGTCGTGAAAGATATTCTCGCGCTGGAGAAAAGCGACCTTGAAAATTTCGACGCAGTTGTTGATGCCTTCGGAGCGTGGACGCCGGAAACTCTTCCGCTCCATTCCACGACGCTTAAACACCTTTGCGACCTTTTGAGCGGCTCGGAAACTCGGCTTTTGGTAGTCGGCGGCGCGGGCAGTCTTTTCGTCGACAAAGAACACAAGACGCAACTTTATCAAACACCCGATTTCCCGCCGTCATATTTGCCAATCGCTACGGCTCAAGCAAAAGCCCTTGCTGAACTTCGCGAGCGCGACGACGTTAAATGGACGTTCATAAGTCCTGCGGCGGATTTCAGAGCCGACGGCGAAAAGACCGGAAAATATATTTTCGGCGGCGAAGAATTCATCGTGAACGCAGCGGGCGAAAGCGTTATAAGTTATGCGGATTACGCGCTTGCTATGGTCGATGAACTTCTTAACGGCAAAAATATTCGTCGCAGAATCTGCGTCATTAAAGCCTAAAAATATTTTCAACGCAAAAAATCTCCTCGTCAAATGGCGGGGAGATAATTTTTTTGCAAAGTTTTTATTTCATAGCGCGATAGATTTTTTCTGCTAGTCCGTGCATTTTCTCAAAGGAAGTCGAACAAGCCGCGACGCGAATTCCTAATTTCAACGGGACGGCAAAAACTAAATCGTCGTGAAGTTTCTGACAGACGGCGGCGGGATTTTCCGCAGGTATCGCGATAAAAAATCCGCCCTTGTAAGGAACAATCCGCAAGCCGCATTCCTTAGCTTCCCTAACGAAAACATCTGCGCGGCGTTGCACCATATGATAAAGTTCACTGCGCTCCCATTCGTAATGCGCGGCAATATCTTTATCAGCATTGAGCTTGACTAGCAATGCTTGCGCCCCGCGATTGATATTCGACCACGTAGCGCGGCAAGAATATTTGCTAACGTCTTTGAATTCGTCGATAATTTTTTCGCTCGCCGAAATTCCGATAAGTGCGCCTGTCCGCTGTCCGTAGAAAGTATAACTTTTCGACATGCTGAAAGAAATCATTACGAAAAAATCTTCGGGCAGATTAGAAAATTTCTGCATAAAGGCGCGAGTAGAATTTTTTTCGCCGGCAAAATCGATATAGGCAATGTCGACGAGCAAAGAAATTTTCTTCCCGCTTGAAACTTGCGCATTAAGCACGGCGATAACTTTATCCCATTCGTCGTCGCTAAGCGCGTAGCCGGTCGGATTATGCGCTGGCGAATTGATAATCACGAGCAAAGATTTTTGTTTCTTCAAGAGCGCGTCGACCTTAACCGCGAAATCGTTGATATTAAAATCAAGCGCGTCATCAAAAAGTTTGAACGTCTCAAGGCGTTTGCCGGTCTCGTTGCAAATTATATCGTAAGTGCCCCAACGCCAATCTGAAGTCAAAACGGCGTCGCCGCGTTCAGCGTAATTAGCAATCGCATGATGAATTGCGCCAGTGCCGCCCGCCGTCGCAATCGCTCCGAAATAAGCTTCCGGCTTGTTATCGGCGAAAGTCAAATCAATAACCGCGTCGAGATAATCGGGAAGTCCGGAAATCGGCGCATAGGAAACAAGCTCCGACATTTCCATTTCGCGGAAAACTTTTTCGACGGTATTAAGCGTCGCAAGTTTGCCGTCTTCGTTCAAAACTACGCCGATTGTTGCGTTGGTGACTTTATCCTTACCATGAATTTTTATCGCTTCGTTGCAAGCTTGATTAGCGTCGAAGATAGCGTCTTTTAACTTTCTGCCCGCCGCGTGAGTTGCTGTCATATTTAAAGAGCCTCCAAAAATTTTTTGTCGCACACAATCTATCATAAATCCTTTTGAAAGTCGACAACGCCCGCGAAAGTATACAATATTTTACTTTTTAGCCCGTACGAAATGCGGATATTTTTTTAGGAAGGCATCAAGAGCGGGCAATTTTATTTCGCTAACGTCGCAGGGCACAAACTTTGCGGGCGTATGAAAATATTTCCCGTTCATCATTGCTTCTTCCACAAAAGCTTTGTCCAGATATTTTTTATCGACGGCGGAAAGTTCGACGCATTCGACTGCCGCCGCCATTTTCTCAATAACTTTATTAACGCCGCCCATATTCGAGAAATGCCAGCCGCCGTCGACAATTCGCGGCAAACTCTCGCGGACATTCCTAAAAGCTTGCGGCGACTTCATATGCTTAAATTTCCCGATAACCGTTCCCGCCCAAGGCAAACTTCGACAGACCCAGTTAAAATAATAGCTATGGAATTTTTGTTGGCAACCGAGCGGACTTAAATCCAAAAATCCTGAAACCCTCATGCCGCTATGAAATTCAACTAATTTGCCTTTCGTGTAAGGCGTCGTGTCGTAAAAGGCAACAAAGTCAACATGTTTATTTTTATCGATGAAACTTTCGCGGATTGTCTTAATCGTCGCAGGATTAGGAATTTCGTCAACGTCGGAAATCATAATCAAATCGTCGGGCGCAGCGTCCGTTAAGCCCTTCATGATTGAATTGCGCTGGTTATTTTCAATTGACCAATCGCCTACGCCCTTATATGGCACGACCGATTTATCCATAACGTAATGGATTTTCGAAAGATATTTTTCATAATCTCTAATGTTCTCGTAGAAATTGAAGGGCTTAGGAATATTTGCGTGCGTTTTATCCGCCTCGACGATAACGAAATAATCTACCACGTCATAAAGACTAGCGAGCCGGAGTTCTAAAATCTCCAGCTCGTTAAAGAATGTGAAGCAGTCATAAATTTTCATGACGCCTTACCTATCTGGGAAAAATTCGTCGTGAATGCTGTTGACTGCCTCTGTAACCTGCGAACCTTTAACCAAACACGAAACGCTAATTTCTGACGTGCTGATAATATCAATGTTGACATCTGCGCGGGCGAGTGCGCCGAACATACGCGCCGCAACGCCGGGACTGCCTAACATACCCGCGCCGACAATCGAAACTTTCGCCATATCCTCTTCGACAAGGACAGATGCAGCATTTATTTTTTCGCTAGCGACGCCGATAATTTTTTTCGCCTCTACAAGGTCGTTAAGATTAATCGTGAAAACAATATCGTTAATATTCCGGTCGATATTGCGAATGCTCTGTACAATCATATCGACATCAATATTAGCGTCGGCGAGAGCTTGGAAGAGCGTATGCGCCACGCCGGGACTATTCGGCACTCCTATAATGGAAATTTTCGCAACTTTCATATCGTGCGCCACGCCGCGTATCTCAAAATCTTTTTCCTCCACCGTATAATCCTCCCTGATAATCGTGCCCTTGTCTTTGGTAAAAGTCGAGCGCACATGAATAGGAATGTTGAAGAATTGCCCCATTTCAACGGAGCGCGGTTGCATAACCCCTGCGCCGAGCCGAGCCATTTCCAACATCTCGAAATAGGTAATTTCTTTCATCTTTTTTGCGCCTTTGACGATGCGCGGGTCAGCGGAATAAACGCCGTCGACGTCGGTAAAAATTTCGCATTCGTCAGCTTTAAGCGCACCGGCTAAAGCAACAGCTGAGGTATCGGAGCCGCCACGCCCTAAAGTCACAGGGTCGCCGATTTTATCTGCGCCTTGAAAGCCCGCCACAACGACGATTTGCCCTTTGTTAAGTTCGTCGTGAACGCGCTTTGGTTTTACACCTAGAATCCTGCCTTTAGTGTGGACGGAATTAGTTCTCATGCCGACTTGCGCACCGGTCAGAGAAATTGCCGGATGTCCTAACTTTTTGAACGCCATAGCTAAAAGCGCGATTGAAACTTGTTCGCCGGTCGTCATTAACATATCGAGTTCGCGCAAATATCCCGCTTTGTAAGGTTGAGTATCAATGCCGCCCGCCAGCGCAAGTAAATTATCAGTCGTTTTGCCCATTGCCGAAACCACAACGACGATTTTATCATCTGATTTTTTTTCGGATAGAATTCTCTGTGCCACTGCCAAAATTTTATCGGTCGTGGCAACCGAAGAGCCGCCGAATTTTTTCACAATGAGAGCCATCTCTTTAATCCTCCTTAGCTTTCATTTTAAAATCATTTTAGCAGAGAATTTTTAGTTAGTCAAAGAAAATTGATGACTCTCGACAAGATGTTTTGCCAAGAAAGTGCCTCCCTTCAAACATGAAGGCGACTCCGCACGTTTTGCGAAATCGCCCAATTTAAATGCCGCGTCGAATTATTTTTTCGTTGAAACTTTAGCAGGTTTTTCAGAAGTTTTAGAGGGCGCGGGCGGCGGTGCTGGCGGTGTCATAAGCGTATCGAGAATTTCGATGAGCGCGACTTGGACGACGCCCATAACGTCTTTGAGTACTGCGTTATACAAGTCGCCGCCGTCGACTACGCCGCGTCCGTTTTCCGTTATGAAAAATTTCTTCGGGTGGTCGCTTGCTTTGAGTGCGGCGTCGACTTTTTCCGCAACCATTTGCGCCAGTTGCTCTTTATTTTTCATTAGCTGTCACTCCCAAAATGTTTTTCCAAAAATTTTCTGCGTCTCGAAAGAAATTCCTGCCGCTCCGCAAAATTTTAATCGTCGCCTAAAGACAAACGCCCGAAATTATCTTATACTTTGAGCGAGGTGAAAACTTATGAGTATTAAGAAAAAAATTCTTATGGGACTTTTGAGCGGCGCATTGCTCCTTACGGGTTCGCAAGCCTTAGCGAATCCTTCCGAAATGCCTGCCGAAATGGAAGCGCAAGAAAAGAGTTGGCAGGAAAAAGAAGCGGAACATATTGGCGGCTGGGCGAAATACCTTTCCGAAAAATATGGCGTTGAATCCGCGCAAGTCGAAACAGCACTAAATAACGGAGTCCACATTGAGGACGTTAAGCATGCGGCGGTTTTAGCTAAACTTAGCGGGAAAAGTTTTTCGGATGTGTTAGCTATGAAAGTCGATTGGGCACAAGTCGCTGAGAAATTGGGCGTCAAGCGCGAGCAAGTCAAAGAATTTTACGAGAACGAACGCTTAGAATTTTTTGCCAAAATGGCGAACACTGATGCGAAAACTTTTAGCAGTTTGTTGAAGGAAGGCTACGACCCACATGATATTATGATTGCCGGAAGGATTGCGAATGCGGCTAGCAAGAACGTTAAGAACGTTTTGGAAAAGCGCAAGATTAACAACACGTGGGGAGACGTTGCGAAATCTTTTGGCGTCGACTTGCAAAAGCTTATGCCGCCAGACCACCCCAAATCCAGACGACATGGACATTCAAAGAAAAGATAAAAAAATCTAGCGACGAGAGATAACTCCCGCCGCGTTTATTTTACTTGAAAGGTGATTTTTGTCTACATTCTGGCGACGAACTTTCAAAAAGTCCGCCGCTTTTTTATTTCAGCAGGAAATTATTTCTCAGAATTAAGCGAAGTGCTCAAAGGAACCATAATTTTTTCTTCGTAGCAGGAAAAAGCGTCGTCGACAAGCTTTTTATCGGGCTTAGGAGTGATTGCGCTGACAATCGGGACGATAATTAGCCCCGCAAGCATAGCGATTGCCCCAGAATTAATCGGCGACTGCAAAATTTGCGGGAAATCGGGTCTGATAAGCATATTTGCAGTCATTAAAACGCTTGCGAAGATAAAACACGTCCAACAAGCCGCCGTTGAAACCTTTTTTGAGTAGAGAGAGTACATAAAAGGGGCTAAAAATGCGCCCGCCATAGCTCCCCACGATATTCCCATTAGTTGAGCGATGAAATTTACCGAACTTTTATACTGAATCAGCGCAAGAACCGCCGAAATCGCGATAAATACCACGATTAGCCCGCGAATCAGCAAAACTTGCCGCGATTCGCTCATATTTTTATAAAAATTGTCGCGGATAAGGTCTAAAGTGAGCGTCGAGGCAGAAACTATGACTAAAGATGACAAAGTTGACATTGAAGCCGATAAAACTAGGATAACGACAAGCGCAATCATGCCGTCGGAAAGCCCGCTAAGCATAGTTGGGACGACAGAATCGAATCCATTGGCTTTAATGTCGATTTGGTCGGAAAATAATCTGCCGAAACCGCCTAAAAAGTAGCAGCCGCCCGCTACGACGAACGCAAAAAGCGTAGAAATGACAGTTCCTTTCTGAATTGCCTGTTCATTTTTAATCGCGTAGAATTTTTGAACCATTTGAGGCAAACCCCACGTGCCAAGCGACGTTAAAATCACGACAAAAAGCAAATTTAGCGGGTCGGTACCGAAAAATGAAGCAAAAATGCCAGGAGTAGAGTAATTTTGGTCGGAAACACGCGCTAAACCGTCGAGCGCGGCGATAAAACCGCCTTTCGACTCTAAAACGGCGTAAATAACGGCTGAAATTCCGACTAACATAACCATTCCTTGAATAAAATCGTTAATTGCAGTCGCCATATAGCCGCCGGCAATGACATAAACCGCCGTCAAGACCGCCATTAGCAAAATACAAACGGAATAATCGATGCTGAACGCCATACCGAACAATCTTGAAAGCCCATTGTAAAGCGACGCGGTATAAGGTATCATAAAAATAAAAATAATGATAGCCGCGCCGATTTTAAGCGACGGAGAACCGAATCTTTTCTCGAAAAACTGAGGCATAGTGGCTGTATTAAGGTGGCGCGTCATAATTCGCGTCCTTCTGCCCAAAATGAACCATGCCATAAGCGAACCGATAAGCGCATTTCCGATTCCAGCCCAAGTAGCGGCGATTCCGTACTTCCAACCGAACTGACCGGCATAACCGACGAACACGACGGCAGAAAAATAGCTAGTTCCGTAAGCAAAAGCGGTGAGCCAAGCCCCGACATTGCGCCCGCCGAGAACAAATCCGTCAACATCGGTTGCATGTTTGCGGCAATAAAGCCCAATTCCAATTAGAACGGCAAAATACAAGACCAACAAAGCAATTTTCATTAAAACTACCTCCAAAAAGCTAAAAAGGAGTGATTTGCAATGATAATCGACATGCACACGCACATTTTCCCCGAAAAAATTTCTGCAGACGTGATAGAAAAGCTAAGTCGCGTTAGTAAGTCGAAAAATTTCAGTGACGGGACGTTAAACGGCTTAAAAAGTTCGATGAAAGCCGCGCAGATAAAAATTTCGGTGATTTTGCCCGTTGCGACGACTCCAAAGCAAGTCGAAAAGATAAATACTAGCTCCGCCGCGCTGAATGAGAAGAATTTCGGCGAAGGAATCATTTCATTTGGCTGTATTCACCCGGATTTTACAAATTATCGGGCAGAATTGCGCCGCGTGAAAAATTACGGGCTAAAGGGTATCAAAATTCACCCAGTTTATCAAGATACAAACCTAGATGACGTAAAATATTTGCGAATAATGGATTGCGCGGCGGAAAATGGATTAATAGTGGTGACGCACGCTGGATTAGACATAGGATTTCCTGGAATAGTGCGTTGTAGTCCGCAAATGGCGAAAAAAGTCGTGGAAAAGGTCGGAAGCGGGCTAAAATTTGTATTAGCGCACATGGGCGGCTGGAAAAATTGGTTAGAAGTGCTAAAAATCTTATCTGGAACGGAAATTTTAATCGATACGTCATTTTCTACGGGAAAAATAGTTCCGCGAGCGGATTTTCAGTGGCGCGAGGAAGATTTAAAGCTTTTGGACGCGGAAGAGTTCATGAAATTTGTAAAAACGTTTGGAGCGGAGCGAATTTTATTCGGAACGGACAGTCCGTGGACATCTGCGCGGGATTCGATAGAGTTTATAAGAAATTTGCCGCTAAGCGACGCGGAAAAAGAAAAAATTTTGGGTTTGAATGCGAAAAAACTTTTGGAGATTGAGAAATGAGCAATGTAAAAATAGTTAGCGTGGGTAGCGGCGGCATGAACGCTTTAAATCACATGATTGATGCGGGTTTGACGGGCGCGGAGTTTATTGCTTGCAATTTTTCTGAATGGGAGTTAGAAAAATCGCGTGCAGATAAAAAAATTTTGCTAGGCAAAGAAATGGTACGATACTTTCATGACAATTCGCTTTCACGCTGTAAACAGGCGGCGACTGAAACTCGCGAAGAAATTTTAGAAGCGTTGCGCGGCGCGGACGCGATTATAATAGTTGCTGGGCTTGGCGGTTGTGACGGCACTGGAGCTTCACCGATTATCGCGCAATATGCTAAAGAAATCGGCGCATTGACGGTTGCAGTTGTCTCTCGCCCGTACACCTTTGAAGGTCCGAGACGAACGGCAAGAGCAGAAGACGCTTTGAAAAAATTATCCGAGTACGCAGACGCCGTTATAAAATTTCGCAACGATAAACTTTTGCAAGTCGTAGATAAAAAGACGCCGATGACTAAGGCTTTCAAATATTCTGATGAAATTTTTTGCCGCGCCGTCAGAACGTTGATTTCCGTATCAGATTCTTCATTCGCACTTATCAGCAAGCCGCCGCTATAAGTTTTAGTTACGCCATTTTCTACGAACGTGAACGGATTGTCGCCAATTTCTTTGAGCGTGATTTTATTCTTGTCGACTTTTAAGACTAAATCTTTGCTCTTTGTTTTGAATCGAGTTGTTAACCGAGCCGCCCTCGATTACGTCGGCGAAGCGTTGCAGGTCGAAAAGAAATGTCTCCATGTAAATCATCTCCTGTTACCAATATTTTATGTTATTATACAACTCCCTCCCCAGTCGGTCGTCAAGATTTTGCAACAAAAAATCCCTCAGCAATTTGCCGAGAGATTTAGTTACTTTTAAAAAGTAACCAAACAGTGAGAGCGCAGATTTTATTTCTTTTTCAAAGTTGAGCCGCTGATTTTGTAATTTGAGCCGTTGACCTTAAAGCTTGTGGCAGAAAAATCTTTCAGAGTAATAGCACTGGCAGTCGAGCCGACATTAAAATAAACTTCCTTCTTCGATTTGCTATAAGACGTGGAGAAAGTGCCGGTGATTAAAAGCAGGTCGTCATTTTCAAAGCCGTAGATAACGTCCTTGCCGTCGCCTGAAGCGTAAACGAAAGAATCTTTGCCAGCGTTGCCCCAGAGGCTATCATTGCCCTTGCCGCCGGTCAGCGTGTCATTACCTTTGCCACCGTAAATTTTATCGTTACCTTTATTGCCAAAGATTGAATCATTACCCGCCGCGCCGTAAAGCGAGTCGTTTTTACTGCCGCCAGTGATTGTATTGGCGAGCGAATTGCCGGTGATTTTAATAGCAGTCGTACGTTTAGAAGCGTCAATAGTTTTAACAGCTGAACCGACAGTTACAGGCGATTTTGTCTTATCGTTGACGGTTAAACTTGTCGAAGAAGTCGAGCCGCCAACTACTGTCGAATAGCTTTTGCCTTTAGAATTAATCATGCTTAGCGTCTTGCCCTTAGCGTTCTTGACGGTAAGTGAGCCATTGCTGAGGGTGAAGACGACATCTTTTCCGCTCGCTTTCGCTTTGGTAATTTTCCCGCTGGTAATTTTAATCTTGTCTCCCGTCGCGTAGTCTGTGATAACATCTTTTCCTGCGCTGTAGGAAAAAATATCGTTGCCCTTGCCGCCGGTCAAAGTATCGTTGCCGTCACCGCCGCTAAGGTAATCTGCGCCTGCGTTGCCAATTATTGAATCGTTGCCCGCCTTGCCGTAGAGCGTGTCATTGCCCGCGCCGCCCGTAATTGTATTGGCGAGCGAATTGCCAGTGATTTTAACTGCCTTTGTACGTTTAGAAGCGTCAATAGTTTTGATAGCTGAACCGACCGTCACTGGCGATTTTGTCTTATCGTTGACGGTTAAACTTGTCAAAGAAGTCGAGCCGCTAACTACTGTCGAATAGCTTTTGCCTTTAGAATTAATCATGTTGAGCGTCTTGCCCTTAGCATTTTTGACGGTAAGCGAATTTTTGCCGAGCGTGAAGACGACATCTTTTCCGCTGACTGCAGTTTTGGTTATCGCTGACGCTACAGAAATTTTATCGCCGGTCGCATAGTCGGTTATAACTTCTTTACCCGAACCGCATATGAATAAATCGTAGCCCTTGCCGCCGCTCAGCGTGTCATTGCCGCCGTTGCCGCGAAGGGTATCGTTGCCCGTCTCGCCGTAAAGTTTATCCGCTCCCGAACCGCCATAAATATAATCATCGCCTTTGCCGCCGTAAAGCGTATCATTACCCGCGCCGCCCTTAATCGTATTTCCGAGCGCGTTGCCCGTGATTTTAACTGCCTTTTTCCTCTTGGAGGCATCAACAGTTTTGATAGCTGAACCGACCGTTACTGGCGATTTAGTTTTATCCGTGACGGTTAAGGAAGTTAAGACATTTTTTATATTAAGCTTAGTGCCCTTTGCATCGACAAGACGAATTGAGCCAGAGCCGACTTTGACAAGAATATCATCATCACTTGCCGTCGTTGAATAGGAACCCGCAATGGAAAGGGTGGAATCTGCGCGGAACCCCTCAATAGTATCGTTGCCGTCGCCTGTCGCGTATTTGAATAAAACTTTTTCGCCCTCGTTATAAATGAAATCATTTCCTGAGCCGCCATCTATCGAAACGCTATTAGGGGAATCATAACCATAATAATAGTGATTGAAAATAGAATCGTTGCCAGAGCCGCCTTCGATTATGACGGAAGAGCCTTCATTTTCGATAGAATCGTCGCCGTCGCCGCCGAAAATAGAGGTGTTATTGGGTGTGCCCCTAGTATATTCGTTATCACCGTCGGACATTATCGTTGCCCTGTTAGAAATGGTATCATTGCCATCATTGCCGTAAATCAGTAAATAGGAGCCGCCTTCGTTTTTGATATAATCGTTGCCGGAGTCGGCATTAATTGTAACAGAGTTGCCAGCGTCGCTCCAAAAATCCTCTTTGATATTGTAAATAGAATCGTTACCGGAAAGCGCATTGATTACGACGTTTCCGCCTTTTGAGTAAATAGAATCTTTGCCTTCGGTGCCGATTATGACCTTATCTGATTTATCATTTTCAGTGAACGTAAAAAGCTTAGCCTCTGCTAACGAAGCGACAGTATCGACTGAATTTGAATCATAATTAGTTAGGAAAATCGAATTGCCGTTACTTAATTTGAGTCTGAGTTTATTGCTGTTGTTATTTTTCAGCGAGGAAACAATACTGGCATCGCCAAGAACTAAGGTTGCGTAATCTTTTAAATTGTGAATGGTATCGTTGCCCCCGCCGTAAATATACACCGTAACTAATCCATCATCGTCGATATAATTATTTCCTGCGCCGCCGGAGAGTGTAACCAAATTTCCGGTATTTTTAATTGAATCATTGCCCGCGCCGCTGTTGATTGAAACGCTATCGCCGCTATTAGAAATAGTATCGTCGTCCTTGCCGCTTTTTATCGTGACATTGGAGGCGTGATTGATAATAAAATTTTTACCGCCGAGCGCATCAACTGAAATGGAGTCTCTAGTAATTTCAATTTCGTCGTTGGCGTCAGTGAGTTTGAAAGCTCTGCCGAGAACTATTTCTTTGTCGTTAATGTGGACGCTGTCCATTTCCAAAGCGATATTTTTAAAATTGATTCTGCCTTTTCCTACTTTGGCGATTAAATCAACTCTGCTCATTTGCGTTGAATAGGAGCCGCCCGCAATGCTAAGAGTTGACGTTGAATCGAAACCTTGAATAGTATCGTTGCCGTCGCCGGAGGCGTATTTAATTAAGTTATTTGAACCGCTAAGACTAATTAAATCATTGCCTTTTCCGCTGTCGATTGTCACGCTATCGGGCGAAGCAAGAGTTACCGTTACCTCTTTGCTTTCGTAGTCGTCAGTTCCATCGTCATAATAATCTCCATAATATGTTGTTGTTATGACATTGTTAGTAATGGTATCGTTGCCCGCGCCTGTTGAAATCATGACATTAGAATTGTAGTTAATAATTGAATCATTGCCCGCGCCGCTGTTGATTGAAACGTTCTTGCCTTTATTAGAAATATAATCATTGCCTGCGCCGGAGTCAATTTTCACGTTGTCAGGCGAAGAGATAAAATCGTAAACATCATCATGGTCATAATCTTCTGTTTCGTTGAAAATTGAATCGTTACCTTCGCCGCCCGTGATTGAAACGTTTTTGCCTTTGTTGAAAATGTAATCATTGCCTTTGCCGCCGTCGATTGTGACGCTGTCGGGCGAAGAGAGCAACTCTTTGTCATCGTAATAGCCATCTGTTTTTACATTGTTAAAAATATAATCATTGCCGTCGCCGCCTATGATTAAACCTTTGGAGCCTTCGTTGGTAACGGTATCATTTCCTTTGCCTCCGTAAATTGAAACGTTGTCGGGCGAAGAGAGCAATTCAGGATTGTAGTAATCCGAATATATGCTCGCTTTGTTTGAAACGGAATCGTTACCAGCTAAGGCGTTTATTGTGACATTTTTTCCGTAGCTAGTGATTGAATCGTCGCTATTGGTACCTTTAACCAAAACATTATCATTGTAATTGATTATGTCGTCAGTGTCGGAGTCGGAGTCAGCGTCAGCGTCGGAATCGGTATCGTCGTAAACTTCATAACTTGTGTCGTAATAGAGGTCGTCTTCTTCAACGTCACCACCGCATTCCCATTCCTCAATCTCATCAGTGTCATCGTAATTGTCGTAAGTATCGTGGCCGTGATTTTCCCCATAAGCCATGATAATCATCTCCTCTGATAAAAGTTTTTCTTTATTTTACGCCCCCCCTACTCAGCGTGTCAAGAACTCAACTGAAGTTTAACCAAAGTTTAATCACGCTTTAATCTTGGCAACAAAAAATCCCGGTTATTTTTAGAAAGTAAACGCAAGCTAAACAAAAAGCGCGGTTCAACGTTTAAAATTTTCTAACGTTATCGCCGCGCCATAGCTTTAAAACTTTTTCTACGTAGATTTTATTTCTTCTTCAGAGCGGAGCCGCTGATTTTGTAATCCGTGCCGTTTATGTTAAAGGTCTTGGCAGTGTATTCTCGTAGCGTGATAGCGTTGGAGGTTGAGCCGACATCGAAATAAATTTCCTTCTTCGATTTGTTATAAGAAGTCGAGAAATCGCCGGTGATTTTCAGCATGTCATCGTTTTCAAAGCCGTAGATAACGTCCTTGCCGTCGCCGCTTGAATAAATGAAAGTATCTGCGCCGTCGTCGCCCCAAAGGCTATCATTACCTTTTCCGCCGGTTAAAACGTCGTCGCCATTACTGCCGAACAATTTATCATTGCCCTTGCCGCCCAGAATTGAATCATTGCCCGACCTGCCATAAAGTGAATCATTGCCGGAGCCGCCCACGATTGAATTATCCAAGCCGTTCCCCTTTATGCTTGCGGAAACAGTGCGCGTCGTAGCGTCGATAGTTTTAACGGACGAACTGACAGTTACAGGCGATTTAGTCGAGTTCGTGACAATTTTTGTTGTATTAGTAGAGGAAGTAGTAGATGACGACGAGCTAGACGACGAGCCGCCGACCACCGTCGAATAGCTCTTGCCTTTAGAATTAATCATGCTTAACGATTTGCCTTTAGCATTCTTGACAGTAAGTGAGCCAGTGCTAAGCGTGAAGACGACATCAGAGCCGCTTGTTTTTGATTTAGTAATTTTCCCGCTAGCGATTTTAATTTTGTCGCCAGTCGCGTAGTCTGTGATAACGTCTTTGCCTTCGCTGTAGGAGAAAATATCGTTACCCTTGCCGCCTGTTAGCGTATCATTGCCTTTGCCGCCGCTTAGATAATCTGCGCCAGCATTGCCAACGATTGAATCGTTGCCTGCTTTGCCGTAAATGGAATCTTTGCCGCTTCCGCCTAGAATTGTGTTATCGAGGGAATTAGAAATGATTTTAATAGCCTTCGTGCGCTTTGTAGCGTCTACGATTTTAATAGCAGAACCGATAGTTTTAGGCGATTTAGTTTTATCGGTGATTTTCAGAGTTTTTGAGGAAGAGGAAGAAGACGAAGAACCGCCGCTAATTTTTCCTGTAATGATATTAACTTTGGACAACTTCGCCGCGCCGTCAAGAGTTATCTTTGAACTGCCAACGCTGACGATAACATTTGAGCCGCTCTTTGTCGTGGTATAGGAACCGCTTGTAATGTTTAGCGTGTCTTTCGAGCTAAAGCCTTTAATAGAATCGTTGCCATTGCCGGAGGCGTATTGATATACAAAGCCGGTTTTGCAATAGCTTTCAATGGTATCGTTACCTTTGCCGGGATTAATCGTTACGCTTTCGGAGTTGGAATAGACGTGAATATAATCGTTGCCGTCGGCTGCGTTCACTGAATTATTTACACCGCCCGCGTAAATAGAATCATCGCCTGCGCCGCTATTGATTGTATTCTTTTTAGCGGTTGAGTCGTGGGAATAAAGCTGAATGACATCATCGCCTTTGCCTGCTTCTATTGAAACGCTTGTGCCTTCGCTGTGAATAAGGTCGGAGCCGTCGCCACTGTCAATAATATGGTCTGCGGAGTTTTCATAGATATAAATTAATTCATCACCTTTGCCGCCGTTTACGGTATTTGCTCTAGCTGACGCATAAAGAGTAACACAGTCGCCGCCGTCGTCGCCGTTTATTATATTGCCTTCAGAATAGCTGTAGATTTCGTCGTCACCTGCGCCGGCTTTGAGCGTATTGGAGCCAGCTTTCGCGTAGAGATAAATTGTATCCTTGCCCTTGCCCGCGTCTATCCGAGCGTTATTGGCGTGGTTATTAATTGAGTCATTGCCGTCGCCCGCGTCTATCGTCACGTTAGAGCCTGAAGAAATGGAGACATAATCTTTACCGGCTCCAATACTGATATTAAGATTTTTGCCGCTTGCAATTACGGAGTCATTGCCGTCGCCACTATTAATCGTGACGTTGGAGCCAGAATTTTTAATTGAGTCCTTGCCGTCGCCGCTTTGAATCGTGACTTTGTTGGCAGAATTTTTAATTGTGTCGTTGCCGTAGAAAGTTAGAATCAAAGTGTTGGCGGTTTTGCTATTAGCAATGGTTAAGTCGCCAGCTTGTCTGGCAAGGTAGCGCAGAAAAGTATAGCCGCCGTCATACATAAAGGATTCATCTCTAGCTAAATCGTTTGCGTCAAGCCCCACATCATATTTTGAAATATCCGCCGCCAGAGCTTTAATTTTATTTTCGTTGGAATGTGTGATACCTACAGCGAGTTCTCCCAAGCCTTCAGTGATAAAGCCTGGTAAACGCCTATAGATAGTATAATCAGACATATTAGCTATCATTACGACAAGGGTCATTTCGCGTGCAATTATGCGACCGAAGTTTTTAGTAATTTCTTCGTCGTTAAGTTTATCTTTAAGCGAATGCATATTAATCGTCATGGTAATTGAAGTTACCTTATCGTTTGCGTCGGTATTACCTATGACAGACACAGTATTGGCAGTAGCGTCGTTGATAAATTCGACGTTTAAAGTATCAGCTTTTGTTTTAAATTTCTTTTTCGTAGCGAAGGATTTACTGCCAAAGCAGAAATTTTCGCCGTAGGAAGCGACGAGGAGATTGAGAGAATCTTTAATCCAGGATTTTTGAAGCCCGCGCCAAATAAATTTTTCGTCTGTGCTTAAGCCACTGAAATTTTTGCCGCTAAGTTTAACGGTTAAATCGTTGGTAGTGAACGAATTGCTTGAGAAAGTGGAATTTAAATTTTTGCTAGTGATTTTTGTAATAATATCGTCGTCGGTTTTAGTTTTAGCGTTGCCGGCGTCCCTGTCAGCGTCGTAGCCGGTGATTGCGCCGGAATCTTTGCTGTTGAAATCTATTCCGCAATAAACACGCAAGAAATATTCGACGCTAGGCGCGTTTCTCAAATCTTCTATGAAGGCGGCTTTAATATTTGCTTTTTTAGCGTTTTGATAGTATTTATAGTTTTTAGTTGCAAAAACCTTGTCTACAGCCTTATCGAGTATCCTTTCGCTAGTTAAATTTGATTTTGAATCAATTAATGCCTTGACGAAATTTTGCATGACTCCTAATTGTGTCGCCATAAAATTTTCTCCCCTTTCCTACTTTTAAAAAGTAGCAAACAGCGTACGCGCCGTGCTACTCAAAATTTTTAACAAATCGCCGCGCCGGAACGCTTCGCTTCGTTAGTTGAAATTTTATTTAGTCCAATCGCTAGCGGTTCGGCTTGTGCCGTTGATATTAACGCTCGTCGAAGATTCAACGCCGCTGACGAAAACTTTTCCGCCGCCTTTAACATTAAGCGTAAGCGTATCATTTTTGAACGTCGCCTTAGTGAAAGTGCCTTCGTTGCCCCGCTTGTCAAGGATTGTGAGCAAATCATCTGCCGCGTAATCAGTGATTAAATCGTTGCCTTGACCGGCTTGATAAATGAAAGTGTCTTTTCCGTCGCCGCCGGTTAGCGTGTCATTACCTTTGCCGCCCCAGAGTGTATTATCATTTGCGCCGCCGCTTAAACTATCCTTGCCCTTGCCGCCAAGAAGCGAGTTGGCTGAATCGGAGCCAATGATTGTCAATTTATTCTTGCCTTCCGAAGCGTCAACATTTATGACATTATAACCGATAAGTTTAGCAAGGTCTAGCGTCTCTTTATACGAGCTGTAAATTTTAGCGGTATTGTCCGCAATAAATATGCCGTTGTTGAAAATAGTTTCCTTATTGTCCGAAGTAAGCGTGACGATAGCATTATCTTTGACAGTCAACGCGCCGCCCTTGAATTTGATAAACGCACTATTACTTTTAATTTTAGCGTCCTTAATCGTAACGTCGGGGCTTAGGCTTATGACATCTTCCGCGCCGTATTTTTCGATAACGTCCTTGCCGCTCTTGTTCTCGTAGATAAAATAATCTCTAACTTTTTCGGCACCAATTAAAGTATCTTTGCCTTTTCCGCCGTTTATAGTCGAGCCAGCATTGCCAGCGATAATCATGTTGGCTTTAGCGTTGCCGGTAATTTCCGTGTAATCCATTACGCTTGAGGCGTCGATTGTCGCGAGCTTAGAATATTTCACCGCGCTGAAAGTATTTTCTTCGCCGTTGAGGGTAACCGATTTCCTTTTCTTGTCAAAGGTTCCGAACGTTTCATAAATATTAGTTGTCTTCCGCTGGTTTTTAATTAAATTAATCGCCTTGCCCGCGCCGTCGGTTATCGTCAAAGCATCAGAGCCACCGAAATTCAAGACTAAATTATTATTCTCGTCAATCGTATAGCCTTCTACAGCGAAACTTTCACCGCCGATACTGATTTTATCTTTCTTTGTGTAGTCGGTTATAATGTCTTTGCCGCCGGTGTAGACGAAAACATCAGAGCCTTTGCCGCCCGTTAAAGTATCGTCGTTTACGGAGCCGGTGAGCGTGTCATTTTTCTTGCCGCCGATTAATTCATTATAGTCGCTTTTATTGCCGACGATATTTATTTTGTTATTGGAGTTGGAGCCGTCGATTGTGTTTATATCGTTCGTTGCGGTATAGGTGCCCTTGAAATTTTCCCAAAGTTCAATCAAGCTATTGTCGTGAATTATGCCGGCGGTGTTGTAGGTATCGTCAGAAAGCGTTTCGTCATTCGCGTTAGTTATTTCTACTGCCGTATTATTTTTGGCGGCGTCTTTGAGCGTGACGGAATCTTTGCCGACTTTTATGACGACATCATTTTTCTTGACCTTGACTTTATGTTTTGAATCATCATCAATTTTTATAACGTCGCTATTTGAGAAATTGTAAAGAATATCTTTGCCGTTGTCTGCTGTGTAAACGAAAGTATTATTTCCGGATTCGTCCCCGCTCAAGGTAACAGTATCATTGCCCGCGCCGCTATTTATCGTAATGTGATTGCCTTTGTTATAGATAGTGTTATTGCCTTCGCCCGCGTCAATCATTATGCTATCGCTACTATTCCAGGCGTAATTTTCTGTTGCAGCCTTGAGGCTGACAAGTTCATTGTCGGCATTTTGGAATGTGAGCGTATTTTTATCGATTTGGAGAACGAGATTTTCTTCTACTGAGGAATAGCCGCCGAAAGTGCCATTTACTAAATCGATTGAAATATTCGCGCCGTTATAACCATTGATAAGGTCGTTGCCGTCGCCGGAATTATATTGCAGGAGAGTTTTACTGCCGTATATTTCTAGCGTGTCATTACCTGCGCCGGGATTAATCGTGGCGTTTGCTTTGTTGCTGTAAATTGAATCATTCCCTGCGCTGCTATTGATTAAGATATTCGAGCCGTTGTTGTAAATGTAATCGCCCTGTTCAGTGCCGCTGAATTTTTTGCCGGAATAATCGCCGCTACTCAATTTAAAATCATAGCCGCCAGCATTGCTTACGACCGACACAGTGTCCGCGAAATTTTCAGCTGTAAGGGCTATAGTATTGCCATTTAGGACGCCTGCGCCGTCGTCGGGTAAACTTACGCCGCTAAGTTCGATTAAAGTTTTGCCGTCAGCTGCCCCGATATAATTTATCATATTATCAACGAGTTCATAGCCCGCAACGGTTGCTACGCCTTTATAAATTGCGCTAGTGCCCGTCATCTGCCAACTAGGCGGCGTTTCTGACCATTCTGGAACATCTTCGCCGAGTGCTAAAGTATTTTCGCCGCTTATAGATACAGTCCCTTTGCCCAGAGCTGATTTAGATAGCGTGACTTCGCTATTATTAACGGCAATGCCGACAGTTGAAATGACGCCGTTAATTGTAAATAAATTCGACGTACTTTCCGCCCTGTAGGTGATAGCTTTACTGTCTTCGGATAGAATTGCGCCGGCGGTATATTTTTTGGAATAGGTCGCTTTATTATTCTTGAAAGTCCATTGCGGAATTGTATCAGAATTGGTTAAGCCGATGATTGTGAAGTTATCCGCCGCAATCCCGCCGCTAATCGAGCTAACTTTTTTTATCTTCGTCGGGAATTGAATTGCGTCGTTCTCGTTGAAATTTTCGACCTTGAAACTAGCAACGGTATCTTTGACGTAAATTGAATCGTTGCCTGCGCCGGTGTTTACCGTAACGCCCGCGCCGCCGTTAAAAGCAATTTTGTTATTCCCTGCGCCGCCATTTATGGAAACTTTCGCGCCGGAATTGTCAACAGTATCATCGCCGCCCAGAGCTTGAATCGTCAAGTTAGAATTATCATTAGAGAGATTATCTGCCTTATCTGTTCCCCTAAGAAGATTAATTGTATAGCTTGAACTTTTGCCTTTTGAGTCCATAATGTTGATAACATTTGTAAAAGTGCTTAGTTCTTTAAGGGTGACTATATCATTTCCGACAGTTAAAAATGCGTCTGTGCCGTTGGAATATGCACTGGTGATAGTGCCCGAAGTCAGCTGCAATGTACTTGTTTCGTTAAAGCCTTCGATAATGTCATTGCCGCCGGAGTATTGGAAAAGAACATTTGCGCCATTTGTAAAATTTTTAATGGTGTCGTTATCTGCGTCGCCGGAAATTGTGACGTTCGAGCTGGAATTGAAAATAGAATCGTTGCCCGCTCCGCCATTGATTGAGACTTTGGAACCGATATTATAAATAGAATCGTTATCTGCGCCACCGCTGATTGTGACATTCGAGCTGGAATTGAAAATGGAATCGTTGCCTGCTCCGCTATTTATGAAAACTTTAGAGCCGGTATTGGAAATAGAATCGTTATCTGCGCCGCCGGAAATTGTGACATTCGAGCCGGAATTGAAAAGGGAATCATTACCCGCGCCGCCATTGATTGAGACTTTGGAACCAGTATTATAAATAGAATCATTGCCCGCGCCGCCCGCGATTGAAAGACTTGAGCCAAAATTGCGAACGGTATCAGCACTTGCCGAGCCGCTAAAAGTTTTAAGCGAATAATTTCCTTCGGCAAGTTCAAAGCTATATTTTCCGGCATTACTTACAACAGAGGCATTGCTAGAAAATTTATTCGCTGAAAGCGTGACGCTACTTTTTGATAAATTGGGCGCACTTTTCAAGCCGCTAAGTTCTACGACAGTTTTACCTGCAGCGGCTTTGACGTAAGTTATTTTGTTGTTAGTGAGGTCGTAACCTGCAGTAGTCAAATTTTTCTGGTAAGCGTAATTCGTGCCGCTTTTAACCCAATCATCTTTAATTTCAGTTAATGGAACGTCTTCTCCAAGAGCTAAATTATAATCGCCGGTAATTGTTACTGGTTGAGTGCCCAAAGCCGATTTAGATAGCGTGACTTTAGAATAATCAATATCAATACCGACAGTGGAAGCAATGCTACCGATTTTAAAAAAAGCCGACAAACTTGACGCATTTCTATAAATGATAGAATGGTCATCTTCGGATAAAGCTACACCTTCAGTATATGATTCAGAGTAAGTCGCAACGCCATTACTAATTTTCCACGTTGGACTTACTTCAGAGAGCGTCAAGCCGGAAATTGTGACATTATCCGCCTTAACTCCATTTTTGACGGAGCCGAGATTATCAATCATTTGGTCGAATTTAATTTCATCATTTGTACTGAATTCTTGGACAGTGAAAGATTTAACCGCACTTTTAACAACGGAAATAGTATCGGCGTTGTCATAAGTGTTAATCGTTACGCCTGTGCCGCCGGCAAGTCCAATTATATCGTCGCCTTTCATGCCGTTTATTAAAACATTGGAGCCGGAGTTGAAAATAGAATCGTTGCCAATGCCGCCGTGTAGCGTTGCAGTAGAGGCATAACTTTCAATAGTGTCTTTACCGTCGCCGCCGATAATTGAAACTTTGGAAGCCGTGCCAATGCTAGCATAATCATTACCGGAGCCGCTATTTATCGCAACGTTAGAGCCATTTGAATAAATTGAATCTGCGCCGTTGTTGCCAACGATTGTGACGGAAGAGCCAGTGCTTATGACATAATCGTTATCGGTTCCGGCGTCGATTGAAATGTTGTCGCCGGAATTATTGATTGTATCCTTGCCGCCTTGCGCGTCGATTGTGACTTTTGAACCGGTATTGGTAATGCTATCGGATGAACCGGAACCTTTGACTAGTTTGTTATCTGTGAAATTTGAAATATCAGCCATAAATTTTTCTCCTTTCTACGATGAATGAATTTTTAAATGTATTTTATCGTTATTATATAAAATTTTCCTTAGAAAAAAAATAAGGCGGGAAAAATTCCTGCCTAAAATGTGATTGAATTTTAATCAGCTAGCGACGTTTTCTTTGCGGCGAGGGTTGACGCGCTTAAATTGGCTCAGTTCTTCGTCGGTGAGTTCCCGGCAATCTTCGTCGTAAACAATGTCGTCGTCAGTCATAGTCTTTAAAATTGCCAGTCTAGCTTTTTGTTCCTCAGTTAAAGGTGCATTGACGTTAATAACTCTCGTAACCAGCATAGTAGATTCTCCTTTCTTTTTTATTTGCCAGTCTAGCAGAAATTAAACGAGTCTTATATTCGCGTTCAGTATAAACAACGAATAAAATATCGTCAACCATACCGATTACTTGCCAGCGATCTTCGTCATCCGAATGGAATTCATCAAGCCTTTCAACGCGATTTTCATCAGCGAAAACTTTTGCGGCGTCGTTAAAATCGATATTATGTTTGCGAAAGTTTGTTCGATTTTTTTCTTCGTCCCACTCGAAGACTATATTGTTAATTGTAGTTTCCATGATTATCAATCCATTTGTGCGCGGCGTCGATTTGCATTTGAACTTGCTTAGGTGAAGTGCCGCCAAGAGAATTGCGAGCGGCAACGCAAGTTTCCGGCTTAATTGCGTCGTGAATATCGGCGGCGAAGAGCGGCGAGAACTTTTTAAAGTCGTCGAGCGTTAAATCTTTTAGGTAAATATTTTTCTCAATGCAGAAGTGGACGAGCTTGCCGGCGACTTCGTGCGCTTGGCGGAAGGGCAAATTTTTCTTAACGAGATAATCAGCAAGGTCGGTGGCGTTGGAAAAATCTTCCTCAACTGCGCGGCGCATAACGGCGCGGCGAATTTTCATGCCCGCGACAATTCTAGCGAAGACCGCCAAAGAAAATTTCACTGTGTCGAGCGCGTCGAAAACGCCTTCTTTATCTTCCTGCAAATCCTTGTTGTAAGCGAGTGGCAAAGCTTTAACGGTCGTTAGCAACGCCATTAAATGCCCGAAAACTCTGCCCGCCTTCCCGCGAACTAATTCCGGCACGTCGGGATTTTTTTTCTGCGGCATCATGGAAGAGCCGGTGCAGTGCGCGTCGTCTAGTTCGATAAATGAAAATTCGCGACTGCACCACAAAATTATTTCCTCACTGAAGCGCGACAAATGAACCATAAGAATTGACGCGGCAGATAAAAATTCCAACAGATAATCCCTGTCGCTGACGGCGTCAAGACTGTTTGAATAAATTTCGGCGAAGTCCAATTCCTTAGCGACAAAATTTCTATCAATATTAAAAGTTGTGCCCGCCAATGCGCCCGCTCCCAAAGGCATAATATCTGCGCGGGCGTGGACGCCTTCAAAGCGGTCGAAATCTCTTTTGAGCATGGAGAAATACGCAAGCAGATGATGCGCAAATAAAATCGGTTGGGCGCGTTGCAAATGGGTATAGCCCGGAAAAATTACGTCGGAATTTTTTTCAGCGGCATTAACTAGCGCGGTTTGCAAGTCGAGAATCAAGCGTTGGATTTGGCGAACTTGCCGGCGAATATAAAGATGAGTGTCGAGCGCGACTTGGTCGTTGCGACTGCGAGCGGTATGAAGTCTGCCGCCCGCCGCGCCGATTGCGTCCGTTAAAGCCTTTTCAATGTTCATGTGAATATCTTCAAGCGCAACGCTGAAATTAAATTGCCCCGCGTCGATTTGAGCCAGAATATTTTCAAGCCCCGCGCAAATTTTTTCGCAATCGTCATCGGAAATAATTTTCTGCGCGGCAAGCATTTTCGCATGAGCGATTGAGCCTTGAACGTCTTCGCGATACATGCGCTTATCAAAATTAATCGACGCTTGGAATTCGTTAATCATTTCATCGGTAGACTTATCGAACCTACCGCCCCAAAGTTTTTCGCTCATTTTTTATTTACCAAAGCGCGAACTTTAAGCGGCAAGCCGAAAAGATTTATAAAGCCGGTCGCATCCGCCTGGTTATAAACGTCGTCGTGTTCAAAGGTGACGAATTCTTGACTGTAAAGCGAATAGGGCGACTTTGCGCCAGCCGAAATGATATTACCCTTGTAAAGTTTAAGCTTAACAGTTCCAGTAACGGTCTTTTGCGTTTCGTCGACGAACGCGGCAAGGGCTTCGCGAAGTGGACTAAACCACATGCCGTCATAAACCAATTCTCCGTATTTAACGCCAACATGCTGTTTGAAATGGAAAGTTGCGCGGTCAAGGCAAAGATATTCAAGTTCGCGGTGAGCGTAGTAGAGAATTGAGCCGGCAGGATTTTCGTAAACTCCGCGACTCTTCATGCCGACAAGGCGATTTTCGCAAATGTCGACGATACCGACGCCGTTACGCGCTCCGATTTCGTTAAGTTTGGTGACGAGTTCGACCGCGCCGAGTTTTTCGCCGTTGACAGCGACAGGGATACCGTTTTCAAAATCGACGGAAATATTTTCGGGCTTATCGGGTGCATCTTCGGGTGCGACGCTGATTAAGAACATTTTATTTTGCGGCGCGTTCCACGGGTCTTCGAGGTCGGAGCCTTCGTGCGACAGATGCCAAATATTTCTGTCCATGCTGTAAGTCTTATTGGCGGCGGCAATCGGTATGTCGTGAGCTTTAGCGTATTCGATTTCGGCTTCGCGGCTATCAAGGTCCCATTCGCGCCAGGGAGCAATAATTTTCAGTTCGGGCGCGAGAGCCTTAACGGTGAGTTCAAAGCGAACTTGGTCATTACCTTTGCCGGTCGCGCCATGCGCTACAGCGTCGCAACCTTCAGCAAGCGCGATTTCTACGAGCTTTTTAGCGATAATTGGGCGAGCAAATGACGTTCCGAGCAAATATTTTTCTTCATAAGTCGCTCCGGCTTTGAGCGTCGGGAAAATATACTTTTCGATAAATTCTTTGGTGAGGTCGGCGATAAAAACTTTCGACGCGCCGGACTTCAAAGCTTTATCGTGAACGACATTAAGTTCGTCGCCCTGCCCAACGTCCGCGCAGACCGCTACGACTTCGCAACCGTAATTTTCTTTGAGCCAAGGAATAATAACCGAAGTATCAAGACCGCCCGAATAAGCAAGCGCAACTTTTTTAACTGTGTTTTTCATAAAAGATTCCTCCAAAAATTTTTTGCCTTTCGACGAAAATATTTTAGCGTTGCGCTAAGAGGTTGTCAATTTTGACGTTGACAGAAAAGCCGCCTTTAATTATGATTGAACAATTAAAAACATGACAATAGAAGCTAGCGTAGCGCAGCGGAGCGTATGAACGCGGCGATAACACTGGAATTTCTCAATGGTAAATCGCGTCCGCTGTTTGTCAACTTTTTAAAAGTTGGAGGTAATTTATTTTGGAAACATTAACAGGAATGGAGCGAACGAATAATTGCGGCGAGCTTCGCATTTCAGACGTTGGAAAAGAAGTTAAATTGGCAGGCTGGGTTTCGCGTCGTCGCGACCACGGCGGCTTAATTTTCGTAGACATGCGCGACAGGAGCGGGCTTGTTCAAGTTGTCTTTGACGGTTCAACGCAAGGGCTTGACTTCACGAAAGCTGAAACTCTGCGCAATGAATTTGTTTTGGGCGTGCGCGGAAAAGTTCGTGCGCGTTCTGAAGATACAATCAATCCGAAAATGGCGACCGGCGAAGTTGAAGTTTTGGTCGAAGAACTGCGAATTCTCAACAAGGCGAAGACTCCGCCATTTTATATTCAAGACGGCGTCGACGTTGATGAAATGGTTCGCCTACGCTATCGTTATTTGGACTTGCGCCGCCCCGAAATGCAGAAGAATATTATTCTGCGCCACCGCGTAACAAAGATTATGCGCGACTATTTGGACGAACAAGGCTTTTTGGAAATTGAAACGCCAATGCTTTGCCGCTCAACGCCCGAAGGCGCAAGAGATTTCTTGGTTCCGAGCAGATTAAATCCGGGACAATTCTACGCGCTCCCGCAGTCGCCGCAAATTTTTAAGCAACTGCTTATGGTGTCTGGCTTTGAAAAATATTTCCAGATTGTGCGCTGTTTCCGCGATGAGGATTTACGCGCCGACCGCCAGCCCGAATTTACACAGCTTGACATTGAAACTTCCTTCCTCAATCAAGACCAGATTTTAACGATTATGGAAGGACTTGTTAAAAGGATTTTCGAGACGACGCTTGATGTTAAAATTGAGACGCCATTTTTGCGCATGAGTTGGGAAGAAGCAATGCGCCGTTTTGGTTCCGATAAGCCCGATTTAAGATTCGGTATGGAACTGCAGGACATTTCGGAATATGTCAAGGGTTCGGACTTCAAGGTATTTAACAGCGTGCTTGAACACGGCGGGCAAGTCAAAGTTATTCGCGTCGACGATTACGCAAACATTCCGCGCAGAGAACTTGACGGGCTTGTTGAGTATGTCAAAATTTACGGCGCGAAGGGTTTGGCGTGGATTCAGTACACTGAAGAGGGCGTTAAATCTCCGTTCAAGAAATTTTACAGCGACGAGACTTTTGAGCAGATTAAACAGGCTACAGGTTGCAAGACGGGCGATTTACTTTTAGTCGTGGGCGATAAGGCGTCAGTCGTCGCGCAAGCTTTAGGCGAACTTAGATTGGAAATGGCGCGTCGCAGAAATTTAATTGACGCCGATAAACTCTGTTTCCTGTGGATTGTCGATTTCCCAATGTTCGAGTACGTCGAAGAGGATAAACGCTATAAAGCAATGCATCACCCGTTCACGTCGCCGCGCGAGGAAGATATAGAACTTTTGCTGACCGACCCCGAAAAAGTCAAGGCGAATGCTTACGACATAGTTTTGAACGGCGTCGAAGTTGGCGGCGGTAGCTTGAGGATTTATCGTCGTGACGTGCAGGAAAAAGTTTTCGAGGCAATCGGCTTAACGCCCGAAGAGGCTTACGCGAAGTTCGGCTTTTTAATGGACGCTTTCGAGTTCGGGACGCCCCCGCATGGCGGCATTGCATTTGGACTTGACCGCTTGATTATGCTAATGGCGAAACGCAAATCAATTCGCGACGTTATTGCCTTCCCGAAGACGCAAAGCGCGATTGACCCGATGAGCCACGCGCCCAGCGAAGTTGATGATAAGCAACTGCGCGAACTGTCGATTAGGACTGCAGTTAAGAAAAAATAATCCGTGACTTGCAATAAAAAAACTCCCCGTTGAGAAATTCAGCGGGGAAATTTTTTGCCACTTGCCGCTTATAGTTTGCAGGTGTATGATTGGCGCGAGGTGATTAGAAATGTGTTTAGCCTTTCCGGCGAAAGTTTTGGAGATAGAAGACGACTTAGCGACGGTCGAGCGTTCAGGCGTCAAGCGGTCGGCAAGTTTAATGTTATTGCCCGAAGCGAAAGTTGGCGATTATGTTCTGATTCACGCGGGCTTTGCAATGCAGGTAATTGACGAACGCGAAGTACAAATCCGCGACGCGCTAGTTGCCGAGATGAACGGCGCACCGCGAAAAATCAATTTGGAATTAGGAATGAGGAATTAGGAATGATATGGCTGATACGTTTAAGCTTATAAAAAAAATCTCGCGGCTAGCTGAAGGGAAAAAACGTTTGCGATTCATGGAAGTTTGCGGGACGCATACGGTAGCGATATTTCGTTCGGGCATAAGGCAGATTTTGCCGGAAAATATTGAGCTGGTATCGGGACCAGGTTGTCCGGTGTGCGTCACCAATGACGATTACATAGACAAAGCGATTGCCTATTCGCGGCGGAAAAATTTTATCGTGGCGACATTTGGCGATATGTTGAAAGTGCCTGGTTCGCGTTCGAGTTTAGCGTCGTCACAAGCTGAAGGCGCGAAAATAAAAATTGTTTACTCGCCGCTTGATTGTATAAAACTTGCGCAAAAAAATCCGGACAAGAAAATAATTTTCTTAGCAGTGGGCTTTGAGACGACAGCCCCGACGGCGGCAGCGACAGTTTTAGCGGCGAAGGCTCAAGGCGTCAAAAATTTATTCATGTTATCGGCGCAAAAATTAGTTCCGCCCGCGCTGAAATTTCTACTCAACGACGCGCAAGTTAAAGTTGACGGATTTTTATTACCTGGACATGTTGCGGTTGTAATCGGTTCGGACGCCTTCAAGTTTTTAGCGGAAGATTTTAAAATTCCGAGCGCAATCGGCGGATTTGAGGCGGACGAAATTTTAACTGCGCTTGCAAGTCTCCTTGAGCAAATCGACGGCGGCAAGGTTGAAGTCGCGAATAATTATCGTGCGGTCGTCAAGGCGGAAGGCAATTTATCTGCTAAAAAAATTCTGGCGCAAGTTTACGAAGAGGAGGACGTTTCTTGGCGCGGCATGGGCAAAATTCCTGCGTCGGGCATGAAAATGCGCAATGAGTTTTCGGACTTTGACATTGAGCGCGTCGAACCGATTGAAATTGAGCGCGTCGCGAAAAAGACGGCTTGTCGATGCGGCGAAGTTCTGCGCGGCGTCATTAATCCGACGGCGTGTCCGCTTTTTGGCAAGGGTTGTCAACCGCTCCATGCAATTGGACCTTGTATGGTATCGGTTGAGGGCGTCTGCGCGGCTTGGTTTAAATACGGAGGCAATAACTTTAAATGGTAAGGAAAATTTTAATGGCACATGGCGCGGGCGGCAAGTTGAGTGCTGAACTTTTGCACGAGATAATTTTGCCCGCCTTCGATAACGAAATTCTAAATGAACTTCACGACGGCGCGAAGATTGGACAGCTGGCAATGACGACGGATAGTTATGTCGTGCGTCCGATTTTTTTTCGCGGCGGCGATATTGGCAAGCTATCAATCTGCGGCACGGTCAACGATTTAGCGGTAACGGGCGCGGAGCCGAAATATATTTCTGTTGGCGTAATTCTGGAAGAGGGCTTCGACTTCGACGACCTAAAAAAAATTGTTGTGTCTATGGCAACAGCGGCGCATGAAGCAGGTGTTAAAATTGTCACGGGCGATACAAAAGTTGTCGGGCGCGGGCAGGCGGACGGAATTTTTATAAATACGGCGGGCGTTGGCGAACTCATTGACGGCGTTGACATTTCGGCTAAAAAAATCTGCGCGGGCATGAAAATTTTAATATCGGGCACGCTCGGCGACCACGCGACCACAATTCTTTCAGAACGTCACGGCTTAGAACTGCCCGAAAATATCAAATCGGATTGCGCCCCGCTGAATAAAATGATTGGCGAAATGCTAGCCGCCGAGCCGAAAATTGCAATGCTTAGAGATGCAACTCGCGGCGGGCTTGCGGCTGTACTGAACGAAATCGCAACGGCGGCGAACGTCGGGATTTTGCTTGACGAAGAAAAAATCCCCGTTCGCGAAGAAGTGCGCGGCGTCTGCGATATTTTAGGCTTTGACGTTTTAGAACTGGCGAACGAAGGGAAAATTATAGCGGTCGTGCCCGCCGAATCAAGCGAAAAAGTTTTATCGGTTATGCGGCAAAATGTTTACGGCGTCAATGCGGCTGAAATTGGCGAAGTCGTCAAAAATTCTGCGGGCAAAGTTGGCTTGAAAACTCCTTTAGGCGCGATTAGAATTGTCGACATGCCAACGGGCGAACTCGTCCCGCGCATTTGCTAAGGAGATGATTTAATGGAGCAAAGGACACGCGAAATATTAAAACTACTTCTGCGCGAAAAAATTTTCATAACAACAAGCGACATTGCAACGAAACTTGCTGTCAGCTCCAAAACCATTTCGCGGCAACTGCCCAAAGTCGAAGAAGTTCTAAACGCTGTCGGCTTGCAACTGGAAAAAAAAGCGGGCGCGGGAATTTTAGTCGCGGGCAGCGAAGTCAAACGCTATGCCCTTTCTAAGCAACTAGAATCCGGCGAGAAAAGGGAATACACGCCGACCGAACGCCGCTCAATTATTATCAGCAAACTTTTGGCGAGCCGCGAGCCTGTAAAATTATTCGCGCTATCTAGTGCGGTGCACGTGACCGATTCAACGATAAGCAACGACCTTGATAAATTGGAACCGCAATTTCGCGAACTGGGCTTGAAACTTTTGCGCAAACCAGGATTAGGCGTAAGTCTTTTAGGCGACGAACGCGACTTGAGACGGGCAATCGTCCGCTATATTTATGCCCACGTCGGCGAAGAAAATTTGCTAAATCTAATGCGCGATAATCTCCCCGAAAATGATGAGTCAGTCGCGCAGGTCTCGAAATTTTTATTGGAACTAATCGACGCGGGCGAGTGGCGACGCTTAGAACAAATGATTCGCGGAATAGAAAACGATTTGGGCTACAAACTTTCCGACAACGCCTTTATCGGGCTGGCGATTCATTTATCGTTGACAATGCGGCGCATAAAAAATCATGAAGCCGTTACACTCGATGAAGAAAATTTTCTACGCCTGCGCGGAAGTCGGGAATTTTCAGCGGCAGAAAAGTTAGCGGAAAAATTATCGGCGGCATTTTCAATCGACGTTCCGAACAGTGAAATTTGTTATATTGCAATGCACATTCTCGGCGCGAGAAGCCGCTACAGTTCAGCGAGTTTGGGCGCAATTTCCATGATGGATAATTATCGGATTGTGAAATTGGCGCGAAAGATTATGAAGAACGCCGCCAAAATCACGGGGCGCGACATTGATAAAAATCAAAGCCTGCTGGCGGGCTTAGTCAATCACCTTGCGCCGACGATTAGCCGCCTCAAAATGAATATGGATATTCGCAATCCGCTACTCAATGAAATTCAAGAGCATTACCCCGAACTTATGAGCTTAACTAGAAAATGCGTCGGCGAACTCGAAATGGAAGTCGAAAAGAAATTGCCTGACGCCGAAATTGCTTATATCGCAATGCATTTGGGCGCAGCACTGTCCGACAGCGAAAAATTTCTACATGCCGTGCACAGAGTGGTTGTAGCTTGTCCAGCGGGTATGGGAACTTCGCGACTTTTGGCAAGCCGATTGCGCAGAACTTTTCCGACGCTCCAAATTGTCGACGAAGTGACGACGCTAGGAATAACGCCCGAATATATCGCGGCAAAAGATTTCGACTTCATAATTTCAACTGTGCCAATTCCCTGCGCAGAAAAAGTAGTTTTAGTAGTGAGCGCGGCTTTAATCGACGATGATAAGAAAAAAATCGAGGCGGAACTTTCACGGCAGAATAAACAATTCTTAGGCAGTGCAGAAGAATTAGAACCGCACCCGCCATTTATCGAAGGGCTTGCCAAAATGAATTCTTACGGGCGAGCGATTCAAGAACTCATGACGAATTATTTTTTTGTTCGCGAAAAAATTTCCAATATCAATGACGCTTGCGAACTGGCAGGGCGATTGGCGAGCAATGACGCTAAAAGCCGTGCAGAAATTTCAAGGGAATTGCTCCTGCGCGAAGATAAAGGCTCAACTTTAATTGTCGGGCGGCATATGATTTTATTGCACTGCAAAAGCGCGGCAATCAAAGAATCGGCGTTTGGGATTTTGCAACTGGGCGACGGATTCAAATATCCAGATGACGGAGAAATTGTCCGAACGGCGATTGTCCTGCTTGCGCCGCAAGATGCTGACGAATTCACACTAGAAACAATCGGTCATATCGCGTCGGTATTGCTTGACCGTTGGGGCTTTATCGAAATTCTTCACGAAGGCGACGGCGCAGAGATTCAACAGGAAATGCTTAAAATTTTCGAGACCTTTTATAAAACTAAATACAAAGAGCTTATATAAATTTCGTTTACAAATATTGCGACTGGTGATAAAATCTATACAAATATTTTAGGAGAGGTGATTTTAATGGACAGCAAAGTTTTGTTCAATGTTCAATACGGTTTATTCGTCCTTAGCGCACGCGACGGCGACAAGGATAACGCTTGCATTATCAACACCGTGACGCAGGTAACCGCCGCTCCTGTCTCCAAAGACAGAATTTCTATCGCTGTGAATAAATCCAATTTCACGCACGACATCATTGCTAAGACGAAAAAATTCACCGTGTCGATTATCTCCGAAGCGGCGACTTTCGATTTGTTTAAGCATTTCGGTTTCCAGAGCGGCAAAAACGTCGACAAGTTTGCCGACTTCGACAAAGTTCAGCGCACCGCCAACGGCACTCTTGCCATAACAGAGGGCACCAACTCTTATATCAGCGCGAACGTCATTCAGCAGGTCGAACTCGATACACATTCGATTTTCATTGCCGAAGTTGTCGACATGGAAAAATTCAACAGCATACCTTCGACGACTTACAATTTCTATCAGGCGCACATTAAGCCGAAACCCGCCGTTAAAGCTTCCGCCGGTAAAACAAAATGGGTTTGCAGAATATGCGGTTACGTTCACGAGGGCGAAGAGCCGCCCGCTACTTGTCCGCTTTGCAAGCACCCTTCAACCGATTTTGAAAAGGTCGTAGAAGCTCCCGAAGTTCCGAAGAAAAATCCTTATGCCGGCACCAAGACCGAAAAAAATCTTTTGGAAGCGTTCGCGGGCGAATCTCAAGCGCGCAACAAATATACTTATTTTGCTAGCGTCGCCAAGAAAAATGGTTACGAGCAAATTGCCGCGCTTTTCCTCAAGACCGCCGAGAACGAAAAGGAACATGCTAAGCTTTGGTTCAAAGCGTTGGGCGAATTGGGCACTTTGGAAGAAAATCTCCTGCACGCCGCCGAAGGCGAAAACTCCGAGTGGACGGATATGTATCCGCGTATGGCTCGCGAAGCCGAAGAAGAAGGCTTCCACGAACTCGCCGAACAATTTCGCGGCGTAGCGGCTATCGAGAAACACCACGAGGAACGCTACCGCAAACTTTTGAAGAATGTCGAAATGCAGGAAGTCTTCAAGAAAGCGGGCGTTCAAGTCTGGGAGTGCAGAAATTGCGGTCATATCGTCGTTGGCACGAGTGCGCCCGAACTTTGCCCCGTCTGCAATCACCCTCAAAGCTTTTTTGAAATCAACGCAGAAAATTATTGAGCTTAAACTTATAAAAAAATTTAGCGACGAGCTTTTAAGCCCGCCGCTTTTTTTGCGTTAAAGAAATGTTATTGAACGTCGATATTCGTCGTAATTTGTCCATCTGTCACGGTGAACAGGATAAAGTTAGATAATGCGCTATCATCAGTCGGCGTCATGAACTCGAAAGCATAACCGTAGCTGCCGTCGCCTAAAGGTTCGTCCTTAACTTCGGGATTTTCGCCGATTGTGAAAGTGTCAACCTCAACTTGCGTGAATTCTTCATCTTCGCCCGAAATCGTCATGCCGTAATGAATTGTCGTAATTTCATCGCCTGCGCGGAGTTTAGTAAGTTCGCGGTCGCTCATGCCGTGATTATCAATGCCCTTTCTCGCGCCGAGAATATAATATTTTTCGTCCTCGTAAACGTAAGCGACAAGCAAGTTGCATTCGACGCCGTTAAGCTTAATTGGAATTGAATATAAGTTGTAGCCGTCATTTTCAGTCGTAATTTCGACGTAAACGGGGTGCCCGTCAAGCATAGGCCAAACTGCGCGGAAATTATCGGTGAAAATGCCGCTGTCCCAATCGGCGTTAATGTCGGTGTCGGATCCAAGATATAAAATAACGTCATCTTCAAGCCCCATGTAAACTAACTGACAATGAACGCTCGATAAAAGTTCCATTTGCTCGGCGTTAAGCTGAACGAAGGCGTTGCCGTCCTTGTCCATTTGAACGGGGAAATCTTCCAGCTGAGAAATTTGGAAAATGTCCTGACGTTGCGCGGGCGGAGTCGTCGGAACGGGCGCGGGAGTTTCCGGAATTTCGGTTTGCTCGACAAATTCTCTAGCTTCTTCGGGAAGCTCGCCGTAAATCAGATAGTAATACAAAAGTTTTTGCGGAAGTGGAGCCGCCTCTTGATTTAAATAATTAACAAGGCTTTGCTCGTCGCCGCTGTAGGAATAGAAACTGGACAGCCCGCCGCCCTTGTCGCGATAAGCACCGTTGATTCTGTAAATAACTGCGCTGTCGACCGCGTTAATCAATCTGTCAGCGGTTTTGGGCAAAATGCTTTTGTTGCCCCGCGCCAAGTCCATAATATCGACCATATTAGAATAGCCGCTTTGACGAGTATTCCCACCGTAATTTTCAGCATTGACTGCGCCGCGTCCGAAGTTGGAGAAAAAGTTTCTAGGATTTTGCGTCGCCAATTTCAAAGCCTCAAGTCCGAATGCTTCATAAGCGTCGCGAAGTTCGGGAAGTTTCGCAAGGTCGATAACGGAAAGCGTAACGGTGTCTTCTAAATCGTATTCCGAGCACGCGGAGTAATAGGTATCGCAAATGATTTGACCGATTTTCGCGCCGCCCATAGCAGGATTTTCTGCCAAAGCTCCAATCCAACCTTTATAGTTCCAACCGAGTCCCGGCTCAACTTCTTCCGAGCCAACCATAAATTTTGTAAGCCCGTCAAGCGTGTTTACCGTGTCATAAGTCGCCATTAAGCAAGCGTCGAAGCCAATCATTTCAAAGGGCGGATTATCTGCCGACGGTTGGTGAACGGAAGTAAACGCTTGGCGAATTGCATTCAAGTCCAAATAATTTTGGGTGCGTTCGTCGAAACAGACGCCCGACGCAGAGCCGCCGCCATGATTCCAAAAGACAAAAATTCTGTGGTCAGCGGGCATTTGTGCGCCGTATTTAATAAAATCGGTTAAAGTGCCCACGTCGCCCATATCGGCATCGGGCAAAGTTTCAAGCCGCTGAAGTCCGTTTTCGTCATAAATATAACGCTCAGTCGCGCCGGAATTTACAACGTTGTTTTGCCATTGCTCAGTTCCGCCCGTCTGAATCAGAACTTTGACGTTGGCGGGCAGCTTAATTTCTAGCAGTTCTTGTAAATCTGTCGACGCTGAACCGTAATTCGTCTCCAAATCCGTGCCGCAAAGGTACCAATAGACAAGCCAAGTGTCCTCTGCTTTGTAAGTGTCAGTAAAATTTGCCTTTTTCGTGACTGGAGCTAATTTTTCTTCCGATTCGTCGATACAACCAGCAATCGACAACGCTAACGCAAGAAAAATCGCCAGCGCGAAAACTTTTTCCATTCGCATATCATCATCTCCCTTGCTAAAAAAAATCGCCCGACATTTGCCGAGCAAAAAATATTTTATACGAAATTATTTCTTACCATTGACGAATTTTGCAACGGCTTCGGGGTTTTGCGGTGCCCAATGCATTTTACCATCAGAACCTTCGACGATGTCGCATGTAACTTCAAGAGTAGCCGTTTCGTTGAGCGGGAATTCATTAATGTAGTTGTCGATTGACTCAAGCGCGAACTTTTGGAAATCTGCACTTGCTTTTAAGTCTTCATCAGTCAAACCTTGCGCTTTAAGTTCGCCGTAAGCAGTGCCGAGCGCGACTAAGTCAGCATTTTCAGTTGCAACCTTCGCTGCGCCTTCCTGATTGATAGTCGTGGCGGAAAGTTCAACGACAGGATGTTCTTTGTCGTCCTTTTTGACGGTCGCTTTAATGTCCATAGCCATATGAAGCTTTTCAATATATTTGCTGGTCATTTCTGCGACGCTTTCATCGCTAAGCGGATACATTTTGAAGGCGTCAACAATCGGCATAAGGATTTGGTCTTGAACTTTGTCAATATCGGCATCGGTTAAGCCCGCCGCCGCTTGATTTTCGTCCTCAATGATACCGTAAGCGTAAAGTTGCGCGTAGGCAAGAACTGCCTTATCGGGTGCGCCCTCTACTGCGACTTCCGCTTTTTTTTCAGCGGGAGCCTCTGCGGGTTTAGCTTCGTCTTTCTTGCCGCCGCAACCGACTAAACTGAGCGCGAGTAGAACCGTCAACGCTCCAAACAAAATTTTTTTTAGCATAAAAATGCCTCCTACTTATATTAAATTTTTTGGAAAATATTCCTAAACATTTTTTAATTCGACAATGGAAGTATTTATTCCTGCTGTATTTTGATAATCAAATGTACCGTAACGGTCAGTTATATTTTTTACGAGTCTAAGCCCGATTTTTTCTTCGGTAGGCTTTTTAGGTTTCGATTTAATTTTTTTCATTTCCTTGCGCGGGTCGAATTCGGGGTTGTCGTCATAAACTCGGATATACAAATTTTTGTCGAGTGTGACGCGGATATATGACGACGAATAATAATCATTTGATTTGGCACCATGAATTAAGACATTGTTTGAAAGTTCTTCGGTAATGACGCCCGCCATAGTCGCAATATTCTCTTCAACGCGATTTGCTCTGCAAAAGTTGACGACATCGCCCGAAATAATAGACACTTCCTCCATAGAATTGAACGAACGCTCGAGCGTCGGTCTCTTATCAAAAGTATCATTTATTTTCAGCCAGTCGTCAAGCTTGAAAGTCACTTTGCCCGCGTTTTTGAAAACAGTACAGGCGATAATCGCAATGCAAATCAATTCTGTGGCGGGGAAGGACAACCATCCCGCGTCGGAACCAATTAACGGCATTGCCGCCGCCGATAACAAAGCCATTGTCACATTTTCAAAGAGCGGCATTCCGTCGACGAGCCATGCGTCTTTATGTTGCGTGCGATATTCTTCCTTAAGGTTGTAAGAACGCATGAAAAATCCGCAAATGCCGTTTAGTACTAGGAAACTCGGAAAAAGCCAGAGCATTCTTTTGGAAATAGACCATGCCTCCTCAGTCGGCTTGAAATAAATTTCGGTAATGTCGTCAGCGGCAAACATCAGTAACAACATTGCTATGCTTGAAAAGATTATGCAACTTTTTAGTGCGAAGCGGGCGGATTTTACAAAAGCAGTACGGTCTTTTGCGGCATAGTGCACGCTGCCCATTGAACCAAATGCATCGGCGTGCCCAGCCGGTATCGCGCCCAACATACCACAAAATGTTCCTTGCACACTCATAACCATAATCGCGGCAGTGCCTACGCTTGAAAGCAACGTTAAATTCATTATGTAAGCCTTTAACGTAACGCCGAGATTGAACATAATTGACGGCTTACCAATTTTTGCCGCCTCTTTCAGCTCGCCCCAACGAATAGTTGCAAAAGTCATTTGCCCCCAACCGTAGTTGATAAGAAATTCTCTGAAAACATAAGCACATGTAAAAAGATAGCTTAAAGACGTAGCCAAGCCCAAACCGAACGCGCCCATATCCAAATGAACTGCAAAGAGCATATCAAAGCAGAAATTCGAGGCGACCATAATCGCGATACTTGTTTTGGAAATTTTGTCATTGCCGTTAAAGTTGAGGAACCATAACAGCAACGGATAAAGTGCTTGACCAATTATGCTAAATGAGTAGCCAACAATATAATCTTGCAAAACAAGTGCCGCTTGTCCTTGCGCACCGAGAATAGCCGCTAAACTCGCACGTCCGAAGAAAAATCCTGCGGTAAGTATAATCGCCATCATGCTGAGGAAAAGTATTGCGCTGTCGAATAAAGCACGCATACTTTTATTGTCGCCGCGACCGCGATATTGCGCACAAAGTATTTGCACGCCCATTATAATAACCCAAACCAAGCTGATAATCGTAATTATCGGCACGAAAAAACCAATGGCGGCTTGTATGCTACTGTCCAGAAAAATTCCGGTGATTGCACTGTCAATGAACGGATTAAAAAAATACGCGAGCTTTTCTGCTATGCTTACGAACAAAATATTTGTAAAAGCTTTATTTGTAAGGCATTGCTTAACCTGTTGCGCACGCGCCTCTTTAATATCAAAATTTTTCATTTATAATTCCTAATTTATTTCTTGGGTTCGCCGCGAATAAAATCTTTGAATACTTTTAAATCCTTCGGCACCCAAATTAATTTTTCGTCTGAACCTTTGACAGCTTCGCAAATTACGTCCAAAGTTCTTTCTGGTTGCAACGGAATGTTATCAATATATTTTTCAATCGCTGTAACCGCTAACTTTTGAACTTCAGGATTATTTTTAAGCTGTTCATCGGTCGCGCCGTCTGCTTTAAGCTGTCCGACCATTCCAATTAGCGCAATTAATTCATCATTGTTAAGAGCCGCCCGATTTGCTTCAACTTGATTAGGCGGCGTAGTTTTTATTTCCACAACTGGATTTTTAGCGTCATCTTTCTTTAGCGTCACCTGGAATTTAATTTCGTCCTTAAAGCGCGTGTAAAATTTCTGCGTGACAGTCGCTAAGCTTGCGTCATCAAGCGGGGCAATATCTTTGAAAGATTCGCTGAACGCTTCAATCATTTGAACGCGAATATTTTCCTTGTAAGCTTCGCTAAAACCCGCCGCCGCTAAGTTTGCAGAGTCGCCCGTCATAAAAATTTCCGCATAAGCCAAAATTGCTTTATCGGGCGTGCCTTCGACTTTTTCTTCACCACAACCGCTAAGACAAATCATCATTAGCAAAGTCGCCGCGCAGATTACCATTTTCCTTAGCATTAATTTTTCCCCCTTAAGATTCGCACGCATTATATCAGAAAATTCTTTGCTTGCAATAAAAATTTTCCAGCCCAATATAAAAACTCAATTTAGCAAAGGCAGCGCAATTCGTCAATTTCGGCTTGAATCGCTAAAAATTTCTCGGATTGCCGCGCCTCAGAACTTTTTTTCATCTCGGATAAAACTTTTTCCAACTTTTCCACCCTCTGCGCTAAAAATTTCACCAAGAGCGGCGAAGTTTCACGCTTAAAAACTTTCGGCGCAGGATTTCTTTCCGCGCAGATAATTTCATAAATAATTCCGCCCGCTTCGGCTAAATCTTCGTCGGCAATCGCCCAATCATTTTCCGCAAGCCATTTGCGGATTTTTTTTACGCCGTTCATTGGTTGCAAAATCAGTTGCCGCGCAGATTTTACGACTTCGGGCGAATCATCTAAAATTTTTTCAATCAATGCGCCGCCCATACCCGCAATGCAAATCGTATCGACTTCGCCCGCCGATAAAACTTGCAAGCCGTCGCCTAATCGCGCTTCAATACGATTAAATCCCGAAATATTTTTACTCAACGCCTCGAACGGGTGAAGATTTTTTTCCGTCGCAATAACTTTCGCCGCCCGCCCGCTTTTTATCAGCTCAATCGCTAAATATCCGTGATCTGCTCCAATATCCGCCACAACGCACCCGCTTTGAACGAAATTTTCTATAGCTTTTATCCTGTTATCAATCATTTTATCGCCTCCGTGCAAGAAATTTAGCAATTTGTTTTCAAGCCGTCAAGTTTCTGCTATAATTTCGCCGAAAGGATGATTTACATGAAAATTTTGTTTGTATGCTCCGGAAATACCGGTCGTTCGCCTATGGCGCAATTCGTTATGCAAAAATTGCTCAAAGACGCCGGCTTGAGTGAAAAAATTTCCGTGTCGAGTGCCGCGAGTAAGCCCACCAACGGCGAACTTCTTCATCAGGGCATTGCCGCTAAGCTCGGCGTCGAAAATGTTCCCTATTCCGCGCACATTGCACGCACTATCACGCCGGACGACTACGCCGCTAACGATTTAATTATTTGCATGGACGCCGGCAACGTCGCGCAGGTTAAAGCCATTTGCGGCGGCGACCCCGATAATAAAATTTCTATGCTCCTTGATAAGGATATTCATTGGGATAAAAACGGCTTCAACAAAACTTATGATGATATTCTGCGCGGCTGTCAAAATTTATTGGAGAAAATCAGATGAAAGAAAGAATTCATAAGGACGTTATAATAATCGGCGCGGGTATGGCGGGCTTGACTGCCGCTTTGTACTGCGGACGCATGAATTTAGATACTTTGGTTTTGGAAAATGGGATTATCGGCGGGCAAATTGCTAACGCGACCGATATTGAAAACTTTCCGGGCTTTATCAGCGTCAAAGGCGGCGATTTAATCGCTACTCTTCAGCAACAAGCAGAAAATTTCGGCGCGATTATCGACGAATTCGACGAAATCGAACACGTTACGCTGAAATCTTCGCCTAAAATCATCGAGACGCAGGAAAAAATTTACGAATGCGACGTTGTGATAATCGCTTCGGGCATGAATCGCCGTAAACTTCCGCTCCCAGAGGAAAAAAAGTTCGCTGGACGCGGCGTTCATTACTGCCAGCTATGTGACGGTGCCGCTTACAACGGAAAAATTATTGCGGTCATGGGCGGCGGAAATGCGGCTGTCGATGCGGCTAATTTCTTGACTAAATACGGGCAGAAAGTTTATTTAATTCACCGTTCCGAGTTCAGAGCCGATGAAGTTTCCCAAAAACGCCTTCGCGCTAATAAAAAAGTCGAAATCATGTTGCAGACCGAGATAAAAGCCCTGCGCGGCGATAAAAGGCTTGAGGAAGTCGAAATTTTCGACAAGAAGTCCGGCGAAACAAAAACTTTGCATGTTGACGGCATTTTTGTTAATATAGGCGTCGTCCCCAATACGAAACTTTTTGAGGACGAGCTGAAACTCACTGCAAGCGGCAGAATTCCAGCCGGTGAAGACTGCAAAACCGAAATTGAAGGCGTTTTCGCCGCCGGCGACGTCCGCGAAAAGGAAATTCGCCAGCTCACTACCGCCGCTTCAGACGGTACGACCGCCGCTTTGCTCGCAGAAAAATATTTGTCTAAATTGAAAGGGTGATTAAAATGGTAAAAGTTTATTCGTTTGAGGGTTGCCCCTACTGTGATAAGGTCAAAAAATACCTTGCCGCTCGCGGAATCGCCTACGAAGTGCACGACATCGAAGAAAATCCAGAAGATGCCGCCGAATGTCAGCGCATTTCCGGCGATTTGACCGTCCCGGTAACCACGATTGACGGAAAAAATTTCGTTCTCGGCTTCGATAAGAAAAAAATCGATGAATTGCTCGCGACGGCTTAATTTGGAGGTATTTTTATGAACGTTTACGACTTCACCGCTAAAAATAAGCGCGGCGAAGATAAATCGCTCGCTGATTACAAAAATAACGTCCTTTTAATCGTCAATACCGCTAGCAAGTGCGGTTTCACTTACCAATACGACGAACTCCAGAAACTTTACGACGCTTATAAGGATAAAGGCTTCGTCGTGCTCGGCTTCCCATGCAATCAGTTCGCCGGGCAAGAACCTGGCTCAAACGACGAAGTTCAGCAATTCTGCAAGCTCAATTACGGCGTCACCTTCCCCATTTTCGCTAAAGGCGACGTGCGCGGCGATAACGCTCAGCCCCTCTTCAAATTCCTCACCGCTCAAAAAAAATTCGAGGGCTTCGATATGAATCACCCTATCGCTAGCAAACTTCTTGACGCTCTGAAACAAAATTTCCCAGAATTCCTCGAAGGCGACGGCATTAAGTGGAATTTCACTAAGTTTTTAATCGATAGAAGCGGAAATGTCGTTAAAAGATTCGAGCCAACCACTAATCCCGCCGAAATCGCCAAAGATATTGAAAATCTGCTCTAAATTTTTACTTAAAATCAATAAGCCGGAAGGTCTAAACGATTTTCCGGCTTAAAATTTGTTCAGGAGGCTTAAAAATATGCCCGAATTACAATTTTTAATCTTCGTGGTAATAATTTTGGCTCTAATCTTCGATTTTATTAACGGTTTTCACGATACAGCTAATGCTATCGCTACTTCCGTCAGCACTCGCGCTTTGCAACCAAATCATGCCATAATTCTCGCCGCTACGCTAAATTTCGTCGGCGCAATGGTCTCGACCGGCGTCGCCAAGACTATCGGAGCCGGTATCGTCAGTTCGCCCGCCCTTATCGACGAAAAAACCATTATCGCCGCACTTATCGGCGCAATCACTTGGAATTTGCTAACTTGGTATATCGGTTTGCCGTCAAGTTCCTCTCATGCGCTGATTGGCGGGTTAATCGGCGCAGTTTTTATTTCTGCAGGCATTAACGGGCTAAATTGGCGCGGCATCGCTACTATTTTCGTCGCGCTCGTCGCTTCGCCCGCTATCGCTTTTCTTACCGGAATTATCATCATGAATATCATTTTTCGGGCTTTTGAAAAGTTTTCTCCCCATTTTCTTAACGATAAATTCCGCAGAATGCAAATTTTATCCGCTTCCGCTATCGCTTTTTCTAACGGCTCAAACGATGCTCAAAAATCTATGGGAATTATTACGCTCGCGCTGTTTAGCGGCGGTTTTATCGCTGAATTTGAAGTCCCAACCTTTGTAAAAGTCCTCTGCGCGGCGTCTATGGCTCTCGGAACCGCCACTGGCGGCTGGAGAATTATAAAAACCGTCGGAGGAAAGATTTTTAAACTCGAACCTCCGAGCGGTTTTGCGGCTGATTTGAATTCTTCCTTCGTAGTTTTCGGCGCGACGCTCTTAAATCTGCCCGTTTCGACTACTCATGTCGTTTCCGGCTCAATTATGGGCGTCGGAACTGCAAAAAGGGTTAATGCGGTGCGTTGGGGCACGGCTAAACAGATGGTTAAGGCGTGGGGAATCACTATTCCGATTACTGCCGCCATTGGCGCGCTTACTTTCGGAATTATCGATGCGATTTTTTAATCATTCGTCAATATCAATGTCGATTATCCCCACCGCGTACGGCGCAATCTCATATTGCTGAAAAATAAAGTGCACGTGTAAATTTTTGTCCCAATAAAAGTCTTGGGGCAATTTTTTTAGCGGAATTGCGTCCGGAAACACGAAAAGCCGCTCGTATTTGACTTTGTCGACGATTTTTTTATTAAGTTTTTCGAGTATTTCTCCTTCCTGCACGCCTTCGCCGACTTCTAGCAGATAATTTATTCCCATACGCTCGCCATTTGCTAAATTAAAATTCAAAGCGCGTAAATAGGTCGACGGGTGCGCGGCTTTCTCGTAATAACTGCTTTCCGTCAATAAAACGCTCAAAATTACGGTGTCGCCGTCCCCATTGCAAGCAATTTCGTAATTTGTATAGATTTCGGCGACTTTATAGTCATTAAAAGCGGCGTTTTGATAAATTCCGGTTGAAAATCGGTCGACTTCGGCGACAATCGCGCCGTTAATTTTGTCATCTATCGCAGAATTTCCGGTTTTAATGACAGGATAGCGCAAATTTTCATCGCTACCTAAATGCGCGTCGGAAATTTCAGCGGCAAAACAACTTTGAATGCATAAAATCATTAGCGCGAACACCATTAAAATAATTTTTTTCATAAAAAATCACTCCTTAAGCCAATCATAAATAATTTTGCGTGAAGAAAGAATATCGCTGCTGTAAACGTCAAGCGGCTCGGAAATTTCAGCTAAAGTATAATTTTTTAGCGTCTCGATACTATTTCCAAGCCCGCCGCCGCCATGCGTCACTATCGGATAAAGTTTTTTGACGCTTAAATCGCTATTTTGCAGGAAATTTTCAACAGGTTTAGGCAAATCGCTCCACCAAAGCGGATAAATCAGAATAATTTTATCGTAATCGACGACATTAGGCAATTTCACCAGCGCGGGCAATTCGTTAGTAGAAAATTCATTTTTAGCGATATTTACGGTCTGGGAATAGTCAGCGGGATAAATTTTTTCGGTTTGAAGGGCAAAAATATCGCCGCCAGTAATATTTTGAGTAATTTCGGCAATCATTTGGGCGTTGCCGATAATTTTTTTGTCGTCAAGCATGATAGACGCGCCCGAAACGGCGTCGACTTCGGCAGGAAAGTTAGTATTTCCGACGCGGCTGAAGTAAACGATTAAAATTTTGCCGTTTAGGTCTAATTTTTCGCCGGTGATAGCGTCGCGATTAACTTTGACGGTATGGAACCAGCGGTCGACGTATGGGAGACCGAAAATCGCGCCGAAAGCTAAAATGAAAGCTAAAATGGTTGTCGCGTAGAAAATTTTTTCTTTTACGTAGCGTTTAGCGTGCAAAATGATATGAATAAGAAGCAGAATTGTAGAAAAAATCGCGGCGGCGAGATGAATTGAGAGCCAATTAGCATTTGGAGCCGAAAAATAATTATCGAGCGCGGCACCGGAGACGATAAGAATAAAAATAGCGACGGCGAAAAGCAAAATATGGAAATTATTAATGATTCTGCGCGGATTTAAGTTGCCGCGAGCAAAATTTTTATAGAAATGGCGGTTGAGTAGGTTATGAGCGACGATAAGAGTGGCGAAAGCGAAACCGAAAGCCTCATGAAGGTTTAGAGGGGTGAAATTGCTAGCGAGCGCGGCGAAAAACAGAATCAGGAGCGTAGAATCGAGAAATTTCTTCATAAAATCACCTCAAAGGGGATTATAGCATAAAAATTGGTGATTGAAAGTGATTTGGGCGATGAAAAGTGGTTTTGAGGGCAGTTTGAGGGCGAAATTTACGTTTTCCAATATATTGGAATTTGTATCGCGTCGTGGCGCGACTTTTTCGGCATGTTCAAAAATCGGGGGCGTTTTGGAAGTTCAATTTACGTTTTCCAAAATATTGGATTTTGTAAAGTGGGCAAAAAAATCCCCGTCGAACGTTTGACGGTAGAAAAATTTTTTGCTAAAATCTGTAACGAAAACTGATTTTCAACGTATAAAGGACAGAAAACAGAAAGGAGCCTGATAAAATGGCTAAGGAAGACAAATATGCGGACGAAAGGCTCACAGATGAGGAACTAGACGGAGTTGCGGGCGGTGAGGCAGAGCAAATGGCAGATGACAGCCGCTTTCTGAACAGTTTGAACGGTTCATGCGACCGTTACGGTGATGGTAAGATTATGTTTTCAGCGGGAGCATATAATGAAGAAATAGAAAAAGCGTGGGCAACAGTCGGAATAAAAGCAAAAGTTAGTTCAGGACTTGGCGGTTTTGGCAAAGAGAATAAATATTATCTAAACGGTCAGCAAATTACGCATGAACAGGCGCGTCAGCACGCAATGAACGTAACAGGGCACCACATGAGCGAATCTGATTGGAAATGGTAAGTTAAAAATAGTTTATACAGCTAAAAAAGCCCTTCGGCACATGTCGGAGGGTTTTTTCGTTGACGGAACAGAAATTTTTTGCTAAAGTGTGTAACGAAAATGGATTTTGAACGTATAAGTGATAGAAAACAAATTGGAGGCTGATAATATGGCTGACAATGACAAAATCGCGGACGAAAAGCTCACCGATGACGAACTTGACGGCGTAGCTGGCGGTAAAGCAGATGAATTGGCTAATGACAGTCGTTTTTTGAACAGTCTGAACGGCTCATGTGACCGTTACGGTGAATGGAAGATTATGTTTTCAGCAGGAGCTTATAATGAGGAAATAGAAAAAGCGTGGGCAACAGTCGGAATAAAAGCAGAAGTTAGTTCCGGTCAAGGAGGGTTCGGTAAGACAAATAAATATTATCTTAACGGGAATCAAATCACGCAGGAAGAAGCCCGCCAGCACGCAATGGAGGTTACCGGACATTATATGGAAGAAAAAGATTGGAAATGGTAAGTTAAAAATAGTTTATACAGCTAAAAAAGCCCTTCGGCACCTGTCGGAGGTTTTTTTCGTTGACGGAGCAGAAATTTTTTGCTAAACTCTGTAACGAAAACGGATTTTAAACGTATAAGTGATAGAAAACGAATTGGAGGTTGATAATATGGCAACTAGAGAGGAAAAAATCAAGAAAATCAATGACGAGCTGGAAAAATTGAGCGATGAGGAACTCGAAAAGGTCGCGGGCGGGCAAATTATTTGGCGCGAGTTAATTTTTGACCAGAAAAAAGAACAGGAAGTAAAGATTGAGAATCAAAGTTTGAAAATTATTGTTATGTAAATGCGAAAAAAAGCTAACGAAAGCCCTTCGGCACATGTCGGAGGGTTTTTTCGTTTCCAAAACAAAATTTTTCTACTAAAATGTGTAATGAAAACGGATTTTGAAGCTATAATGGACAGAAAACGCTTTTGAGGTTGATAAAATGGCAAGACGAGAGTAAAAAATGAGCGATGAGGAACTTTAAGAGCATTCAGGCGGCGTCACTGCTCAAACTGGCGGAGTAAAGTTGGCAAAAAAGCCTTTTTTCGCGGTTTCGAGTGGAAAAAGTGATTTTGAGGGGAAAAAGTAGGTTTTGAGTGGGATTTTGGGTTGAGATTTACGTTTTCCGCTATGGCGGAATTTGTATCGCGCCGTAATGCGGATTAAAAAGCCTATCTGCGCGGTTTCGAGTGGAAAAAGTCATTTTGAGGGGAAAAAGTAGGTTTTGAGGTGGATTTTGGGTTGCAAATTACGTTTTCCGCTATGGCGGAATTTGTATCGCGCCGTAATGCGGATTTTTCGGCGAGTACAGATTTTTGGGTTGATTTTGAGCTATAAATTACGATTTCCGGAATAGCGGAATTTGTAAAGAGTGCGGAAAAGTCATTTTGAGCGGAAAAAGTTAGTTTGAAAGGCGATTTTTGGTCGAGATTTACGTTTTCCCAAATATGGGATTTTGTATGGCGTCATGACGCGGATTTTTCGGCGTGTACAAAAATCGGGGTTGATTTTGAGGAGTAAATGACGAAATCCCAAATACGGGATTTTGTAAAGTGAGCAAAAAAAGCCCCCGCCAACACTCTGACGGGGGGAAAATTTAGTTATCTTCAGGCTTTAAGCGTTTTATGTGGAAAGTACCGGATTCGACTTCTTTTCTATGGCAATGAGGGCATTCATTAGCGATAATGCCGGTGTAGCCGCAAACAGGGTCGCGGTCAACGGGGTGATTGATAGAGAAGTATCCCATATTGGCATCATGCATAGCCCTAACGAGAGCCTCGAACGCGGAAAGATTTTTAGTTGGGTCGCCGTCCATTTCAATGTACGCTATATGCCCTGCGTTACAAAGTGCGTGGTACGGTGCCTCAATTCTAATTTTATCGCTTGCGCAGATTGGAAAATAAACGGGCACGTGGCTTGAGTTGGTCATATAAGGGCGGTCGGTCACGCCTTTTATATTGCCGTAAATTTTCCTGTTAGAACGTTGAAATTGTCCTGCGGTTGACTCGGCAGGCGTTCCAAAGGTCGTCCAATTTCTTTTTTCAAGTTTAGTGTAAGCGTCGGTACGTTCGCGCAAGTGTTTAACGATTTTTAAGCCTAATTCTTGCGCCTCATCGCTTTGCCCGTGATGTTTGCCGATTAACGCAACGAGACATTCAGCAAGCCCGCAAAATCCGATTGAATAGCTTGCATGTTTTAGAACGTCTTTAATTTTATCGGTTGGCTTGAGTTTTTCTGAATCCATCCACACGCCCTGCCCCATAAGGAACGGGAAATTATAAACGTGCTTTTCTTCAATCGTTTTGAGCCGACAAAGAATATAATCGTGACAAAGCGTTATGTATTTATCATAGAGCGCGAAAAATTCTTCTATGTTACTTTTTGATTCGAGCGCAAGTTTTGGAAGATTAATCGTCACGAAAGCGAAATTTCCGCGACTACCGGATTCTTCGCGCCCGTTGACGTTCGACATAACTCGCGTTCGGCAGCCCATTGTCGCAATGTAGCTGTTATAATCGCCCGGCTTGTAGTATTGCAAATTATATGGAGCGTCGAGCGAGACGAAATTTGGGAAAAGACGTTTCGCGCTGACTTTGCATGCTTGCCGGAATAAATCGTAATTCGGGTCGCTGACGTTGTAATTGACGCCTGCTTTGAGCTGAAAGACGCTGATAGGGAAAATGGGCGTTTCGCCGTTGCCAAGCCCCGCGTCGATTGCGTTTAGGACTTCGCGAATAACTAAGCGACCTTCGGGCGAAGTATCCATGCCGTAATTTATCGAACTGAACGGAACTTGCGCACCGGCTCTGCTGTGGAGCGTATTGAAATTGTGAATCAAAGCTTCCATTGCTTGATGAGTTTCCTCTACGACGTCCGCGCAGGCTTGACGATAAATTTTCTGCGCGATTTTTTCCGAGCCGATAATTTTTGTCAGATTTTCGACGGCGGCGGGATTTTCGCCTTCTGAATAAGTGCAAATATTAAAATCAACTTCGCCCGCCGCTTGAACGTCGCAGAATTCGCAAGCGCGTTTAATTTCGTCCTTTATCGCCCTCCTAAAAGATTTTTTTACACCTTCAGCCATCGCATAGTCAAAGGCGTTTATGCTCTGCCCGCCAAACATATCATTTTGATTGCTTTGAATCGCGATACATGCAAGCGAAGCGTAAGAGCGAATGGAATTTGGCTCGCGCAAAAAGCCATGTCCCGTCGAAAAGCCGCCGTGAAATAATTTTAGCAAATCAATTTGGCAGCAGTTAAAGGTTATTAAACTAAAGTCTTTATCGTGAATATGAATCCAGTTTTCCTTATCTGCTTGCACAAATTCTTCCGGCAAAACGTAGTTGTCGACGAAGTACTTGGAACTTTCCGCGCCGAGCTTAAGCATAATGCCCATTGAAGCATCGGTGTTAATGTTGGCGTTGTCGCGCTTTAAGTCAATGTCCACAGAATCGGCGAAAAAAATATCGCGATAGGTGCTCATCAATTTTTTTTGCGCCTCGCGACGTTGAGTATGCTTTTGCCGATAAACAATGAATTGCTTGGCAACGTCGTAAAAGCCGTGCGCCATTAAACATTTCTCGACTTGGTCTTGAATCGCCTCGACACCGATAATTTCGTTTTCCGAAATGGCTTGCTCTACGGAATTCGTCACAAGCTCCAATTCTTCCGGCGAAAGTTTATCAGCGGGCGTTGTGGCGTCACGATTTGCGCCGGCTATCGCGTTGAAAATTTTCTCGCGGTCGTAATTAACCTTTTGCCCCGAACGCTTCCGAACTTTTGATAACTTCATGTGTCTCCCTCCTTTCAAGGTAAGTGGCGCGATTATATCATTTAAAAGCGACTTTGTGAACAGCCCGCGACATTGGCGGCAAAACGCGAAAGGCAATTAGTCAATAAAAATCGGCGGCATTATGACGCGAAAAATTTTTGTTGAACGTCACGCTTGCAACTGATAAAATCAAGAAAAATTTTTTAGCGAGTTGATGACTATGGAAAGAATTTTTGACGCGGAAATTTTATCGAATGAAGAAGTTGCCGAAAAAATTTACCGCTTGACGGTCGACGCGCCCTCCCTTGAAAGAAATGCGCGGGCAGGGCAATTCGTTCAGGTGAAAATTTCGGACGAATTTACATTGAGACGCCCGCTCGGCATTGCCTCGACGATTAGCGGACATGTTAAGATTTTTTATCGCGTGGTCGGGCGCGGCACTGAAACTTTATCGACGAAAAAGACGGGCGAACACTTAAATATTTTAGGCGCACTTGGCAACGGCTATTCAACCCGCGAAGGAAAAGTTTTATTAGTCGGCGGCGGTATGGGACTTGCGCCTTTGCTCTTGGCGGCGGAAAAGTTTTCGGCTGATGTTTTAATGGGCGGGCGCAATCAAGGCGAAGTTCTTTTCTGGCAGGAAGAATTCAAACCGCACGCTGATAAAATTTTCATAACGACTGATGACGGCAGTTACGCTCGGAAAGGTTTTGCCGTTGATTTATTGCCCGATATTTTAGCGGCGGAAAATTATTCGGCAATTCTGACTTGCGGTCCAGAAATTATGATGCGCGGCGTCGCTAAGTTCGCTCACGAAAAAAATCTCCCCTGCGAAGTCTCCTTTGAAAGGCGTATGGCTTGCGGGCTGGGCGCGTGTCTTAGCTGTTCGATTGATACCTTAAACGGCAGGAAAAAAGTTTGCAAGGACGGTCCCATTTTCAACGCAAAAGAGGTCTTTGATTATGAATCCGATAATACAAAAAGTTGACGTGAAAAGCATTTTGAACAAATCGAATATTCCTGTCACTGATTACGCTGTAAATCCTTACGTCGGCTGCACTCACGCTTGCAAATATTGCTACGCCTGCTTTATGAAGAAATTTACCAATCACTTTGAGGAGTGGGGCACTTTTCTTGACGTGAAATTTTGGAAGCCGATTAAAAATCCGCAACGTTACGCCGGCAAGAAATTTTTCGTTAGTTCCGTCACCGACCCTTACAACCCGCAAGAGGAAATTTATAAACGCACTCGCGAATTTCTCGGAACGTTTCAGGGCATCGACATAAATTTGAGTTTGCAGACTAAATCCGATTTGATTTTGCGCGACCTCGATTTGATTAAGACGTTTAAAAATGTTCGCGTCGGGTTCAGCATAAATACGCTTGACGAAAATTTTAAAGACGATATGGATAATGCCGTTTCGATTGAGCGTAGGCTTAACGCTATGAAAATTTTGCACGCGGAAGGAATTCGCACGACGTGTTTTATTTCTCCGATTTTTCCTGGCATAACTGACGTCACGGCGATAATCGACGCGGCGAAGGATTTTTGTAATCTCGTTTGGCTGGAAAATTTAAATCTGCGCGGGAACTTCAAGCCGAAAATTTTAGAATATGTGCGCGAAAAATATCCGGAACTTGCGCCGCTCTATAGCGAAATTTATTACAAGAAAAATCCGCGATATTGGTTCCAACTGCACCAAATTGTTGAATCTTACGCCGCGAAAAATAATCTGGAGTACGTGCGCAACCGCGACGATTTGCAAAGACCTTTCGACGCGCCGCCCGTTATCGTCAATTTCTTTTTCCATGAGCAGATTAAAAAGACAAAGTATATAGGGGGCGAGCCGGTTGAATAAAAATCTTTTGCAAACGGAACTTTGCGGAATGAATTTGCCTACGCCGATTTTTGCCGCGTCGGGGACTTTTGGCTTTGGCGAGGAGTTTGAAAATTTCGTTGACCTTAAGCGGCTAGGCGGCGTCATGGTTAAATGCATAACTCCGAAGCCGCGCAGGGGCAATGACGGCGTGCGAATAACTGAAACGCCTTCGGGCATGCTGAATTGCATTGGCTTGGAAAATCCCGGCGTCGAAACTTTTCTGACGAAGATTTTGCCGCGCATTAAGGATAAAATGAATGTCGTAGTAAATGTGAGCGGCTCTAGCGTTGAAGATTATAGCGAACTTGCTAAACTTCTTGACGTTGACGGCGTGGCGGCGATTGAGCTAAACATTTCCTGCCCAAATGTCAAGGACGGCGGAATAATTTTCGGAACAGACGAGCGGCAAGCGGCTAAAGTCACGAGCGCGGCGAAAAAATTTACTAGCAAGCCCGTTATCGTTAAGCTAAGCCCGAATGTCACGGACATAACGAAAATTGCGCGAGCTTGCGAAGAATCCGGCGCGGATTGTCTGTCCCTGATAAATACGCTAATGGGCATGGAAATAAATATTCACACGTGGCGACCGACGCTCGGCAACATTACGGGCGGGCTGTCAGGTGGCGCAATTAAACCCGTCGCAGTGCGTATGGTTTGGCAAGTCGCGCAAGCCGTAAAAATTCCGATAATCGGCATGGGCGGCATTCGTTCAGCTTCCGATGCGGCAGAATTCTTTTTGGCGGGAGCTTCGGCAGTCGCTATCGGCACGGCGAATTTTTCCGAACCCGCTATCACTATGAAAATCGCTGATGACTTGGAAACTTACTTGCAAAGTCACGGCCTGAAAAATATCCGCGAACTTGTCGGCAAAATTATGGCTTGAGGCTTAGATTAAGGAGGAATTTTAATGGCAATTTATACTATGCCCCCCCCACATGAAAGGCTTAGTGTTTTCTTTGGCGAATTCTTTAAAGAAGTGCGCAAAGCACAGCCCGAAGTTTATCCCGCGTTTTTAATGCGTGCGGAAGAAGAATTTAAGCGGCTTGGCTATCGTGACAAAAATCCTGCTGGCGTCGAAAATATTTTAATCGTGCGCCTTGATGCTATCGGCGACATGATTTTGACTTCCGGCTTTATTCGCGAGGTTAGAGCAAATTTCCAGCGGGCAAGAATAACCTTAGTCGTTTCGCCGTTGACCTTTCCGCTTGTCGAATTTTGTCCCTACGTCAACGAGGTTTTGTCTTTCAACATAAAAAGCCTAGATAGAACTTTCGCCGTAATGCTTGAACAAATTGCTGTTTTTTGCAAAGATAATCTCTGGCAAAAAAATTTTTCAATCGCTTTTTCGCCGCAATGGAGTGGTAATAATTTGCCAAGTCTGATACTTATGTGGTTGAGTGGCGCAAAGGAGCGAGTCGGTTACGGCACAGATTCTCATAACGTTTACATGGGCAATCCAATTGCAAGTATGGAAGTGCTAGATAATTTTTTCCTGACGAAAAATGTAATCATACCTAAAAATATTATCCTCGAAGTGGAGCGGCATCTTTATCTTTTGACGGGTTCGGGTTTCAAGGTCAATCAAACGCATATGGAACTTTTTTATAGCACGAAAGATTTTTATCGGGCGAGAGAACTTTTGAAAGACATTTCTTCAAGCTGTAAAAAAATTATATTGGGGATAGGCGCAGGCGGCGAAAACAGAAAGTATCCCGTCAAAAAATATTTAGTTGCCTTGAAAGCGTTAGCTAAGAAAAATTTAGTTTTCGTGATTGTTGGCGGGCAGGCTGAAATTGATGACGCGGAATTTCTTGAAAAAAATCTACCGAACGGAAAGATTTTAAATCTTGTCGGCAAAACAACTTTACGCGAAACGGAAGCGGTTATCAGTCAAGCGAATTTTTATATCGGCAACGATACTGGTGTCTTGCACATGTCAGCAGCGGCTAAAGTTCCCGTACTTTGTATTTGCCGTGAAGCGGTCGACAGGGAAAATATTTTGCCTGGTCTTTTAAGCATTCTTCGACGTTTCTATCCTTATCAAACAAAGTCAATTATTTTGCGTCCTGAGCACCCACTTGGCGAATGCGCAATTTTGCCGCCTGTTTACGGTCATTGTCATCACGTGGAGCCGCATTGCATTACGCAAATCACGCCGCAAGAAATTGTTGATGGCTTTGAAAAACTGACAACACTTTGATTCCTTAAAGGAGAAAATTTTATGCAACCACAAGCGCAGATTGAGAAATTTTTTGCCGATTTAGTGCCATATCTTAAAGCGAATCCCGCGCAAGTTCCGTTACTTATACCAGAGTTGGAAGAAGAATTTAAGCGATTTGGCTATCGTGACGAAAATCCTGTTGGCGTCGAAAATATTTTAATCGTGCGACTCGACGCAATCGGCGACATGATTTTGACTTCCGGCTTTATTCGTGAAATCAGAGCGAATTTTCCGCGAGCACGAATAACTTTAGTCGTTTCGTCGATAACTTTTCCTCTCGTCGAGCTTTGCCCCTATGTCAACGAAGTTTTGATATTTGACCAGAATAAATTTGGCGGAAATTTCCTCAACGTTTTGGAAAAGCTTGTGGTCTTCTGCAGGGAAAATCTTTGGCGGAAACATTTTTCAATAGCGTTTTCGCCGCAATGGGGCAGTTGGAATCTTCCCGCACTACTTTTATGTTGGTTAAGCGGACGGAGCAAGGGAACGAATCGGCTACGGCACTAATCCTTACGAAAATTATTTTGGGGAACCTTCAGCGGAAGACACTGCAAAGGATAATTTCTTGCTGACAAAAAATATAATAGTGCCGCAAAATGTTATCAGCGAAATTGAAAAATTTCTTTACATATTGACAGCTTCGGGCTTTGAAGTCAATTCAAATCACGTTGAGCTTTTTTATGGCGCGGAGGATTTTTATCGGGCAAGAGAACTTTTACAAGGCGTTCGTTGCAAGAAAGTTATTTTGGGAATAGGTGCGGGCGGCGCGAGCAGAAAATATCCCGTCGAAAAATATTTAATTGCGTTGAAAGCGTTAGCTAAGAAAAATTTAGTCTTCGTGATTGTTGGCGGGCAAGCTGAACTTGATGACGCGGAGTTTCTTGAAAAAAATCTACCGAACGGAAAGATTTTAAATCTTGTCGGCAAAACAACTTTACGCGAAACAGAAGCTGTTATCAGCCAATCGGATTATTATATTGGAAATGATTCAGGCGTTATGCATATGGCGGCGGCGGCAAAAATTCCTTGTCTTGTCCTCTATCGCGAGGCGGTCGATAAAGAAAATTATTTGCCTGGTGCTTTCAGCGAGTTTGGACGCTTTCCGCCTCATCAGACGAATTCCGTTATCTTGCGCCCCGACCATCAGCTTGAGGAATGCGCTAAGCGCGGAAGAATTTACGGTTGGTGTCACAGCGAAGAGCCGCATTGCATTACGCAAATTGCGCCTCAAGAAATTATTGACGGCTTTGAAGTTTTGCAGACGCTTTAAACAAAAAATCCCCCGCAACGCAAGCAGGGGATTAATTTTTTTCAGTGATAGAAATTTATTTGACGGGAACGCAATGTTTATTGTTGATATCGACGACTTTCTGGACGCGGCGGCGATATTTTTCCGCCGTCAGCGGTTCAGTCTTCAACCACGTTTTGACAATTTCCATAGCTATTGCCGAGCCGATAATTTTCCCGCCAATGCAAAGAACATTTGAATCGGTATGCTCGCGGGAAAGTTGCGCACAGAACGGGTCTTGGCAGACAGCCGCATAAATGCCATAGATTTTATTGGCAATAAGTGCGCTACCGTAGCCGACGCCGTCAACGAAAATTCCGCGTTCGCATTCGCCTTTAGCAACCGCCAATGCCGCAGGATAAACGAAATCGGACAGGTCGCAAGCTCCTTCGTCATAGGTGCCGAAATCTTTTACTTCGTGCCCTTGCTCTTCGAGATAGGCTTTAATCTGATTTTTAAGCGCGGTGCCGGCGTGGTCGTTAGCCATTGCAATTTTCATGGGAACTCCTCCTTAAAGCTTTTCACTGAATATTCTATGCAGAAGAAAATTTTCCTTTTCAATCGAAAAACCCCTGCCGAGAATTTCGACAGAGGTTTTTTTGTTCAATCAGTCTTAACTAGCGAAACGCAGTGGAGCGTTCCGACGCGGCGATAATGTCCGAACTATCGAAACGTTACGGCGCGTCCGCTGTTCTCCCGCTTTTAAAGCGGGTTACATCATGCCGGGCATACCACCGCCCATGCCACCAGCCATAGGAGGTGCAGGAGGTTCGGGCTTGTCAGCGACTAAAGTTTCAGTCGTCAGAATCATAGCCGCAATTGACGCCGCATTTTGCAGAGCCGAACGAACAACTTTAGCCGGGTCGACGATACCAGCTTTAATCATATCGACATATTCATTAGTCAGCGCGTTGAAGCCGACGCCCTTATCAGCCTTCTTGACAGCCTCAGCAACAACAGAGCCTTCTTGACCGGCATTATTAGCGATTTGGCGAACAGGTTCTTCGATTGCGCGTTTGACAATCTCGACGCCAACTTTAGCATCGCCTTCCGCTTGAACGTCGTTGAGCGCAGGAAGAATATCAATAAAGGTCGTGCCGCCGCCCGCGACAATGCCTTCCTCGACAGCTGCGCGAGTTGCGTTCAAAGCGTCCTCAATGCGCAATTTCTTTTCCTTCATCTCGACTTCGGTAGCCGCGCCGATTTCAATAACCGCTACGCCGCCCGCCAATTTCGCGAGACGCTCTTGAAGTTTTTCTTTATCAAAGTCGCTGGTCGTAGTTTCAATCTGCTTGCGAATTTGCGCGACGCGAGCTTTAATTCCTGCCTTGTCGCCGTCGCCTTCAACAATCGTAGTTTCTTCTTTGGTCGAACGAACTTGGCGAGCATGTCCTAAATCTTGGAAGGTTACGCTTTCGAGTTTGCGTCCGAGTTCTTCACTAATAACCGTGCCGCCCGTCAAAATTGCAATGTCTTCGAGCATAGCCTTGCGTCTGTCGCCAAAGCCAGGAGCTTTAACCGCAAGAGCTTTGAATGTGCCGCGCAGTTTATTGACAACGATTGTTGCAAGTGCTTCGCCGTCAACGTCTTCAGCAACGATAACAAGCGATTTGCCCTGCTTAACGACTTGCTCAAGAATCGGCAAAATGTCTTGAATCGAAGAAATTTTTCTGTCAGTCAGAAGGATATACGGGTCGTCGAGAACGGCTTCCATTTTGTCGGTGTCAGTTACCATGTAGGGCGAAATGTATCCGCGGTCGAATTGCATACCTTCAACGACTTTAAGATTGGTCGTCATGGTCTTGGACTCTTCGACAGTGATAACGCCGTCATTGCCAACTTTTTCCATAGCGTCGGCGATAAGTTGCCCAATTTCGGCGTCGCTGGAAGAAATGGACGCGACTTGCGCGATAGCTTCTTTGCCTTCGACTTTCTTAGCGTTATTTTTAATTTCGTCGACGAGTTTAGCAACAGCCGCTTCGATACCCTTTTTGATAATCATGGGGTTTGCGCCCGCCACGACATTTTTTAAACCTTCGCGAACGATAGCTTGCGCCAAAAGCGTTGCGGTGGTGGTGCCGTCGCCAGCAACGTCATTAGTTTTGGTCGCGACTTCCTTAACGAGCTGTGCGCCCATGTTCTCAAAATGGTCTTCGAGTTCAATATCGCGAGCAATCGTCACGCCGTCATTAGTGATTGTCGGTGCGCCGAATTTCTTTTCAAGAACAACGTTGCGACCTTTGGGACCAAGTGTAACTTTAACAGCATTAGCTAATGCATCAACGCCGCGACTTAATGCGCGACGGGCTTCCTCATCAAACAAAATTTCTTTTGCCATAAATTAATTACCTCCAAGTTAGGTGTTAGGTGTCAGGTATCAGGATTTTCATTCCTAATTCCTAACTCCTAAGTCCCAATTGAATTAAAGGATTGCTAAAATGTCACTCTCGCGAATAACGAGATAATCTTTGTCGTCCACCTTGACTTCGCTGCCCGCGTACTTGTTGAAGATAACCTCATCGCCGGTTTTAACTTCCATATTTGCGCGGGTTCCGTTGTCGAGGAGTTTGCCAGTGCCGACCGCGACGACCTTGCCTTTTTGCGGCTTCTCTTTTGAAGTCTCAGGCATAATGATTCCGCTTTTCGTTTTAAGCTCGACTTCGGCAACTTCAACAACTACTCTGTCTCCAAGTGGCTTTATCATAAATATCTGCCTCCCAATAGGAAATTCAAACTTTCTCGGCGTCTTGCCGAATCACAAGCGGTATAATAATCCTAATTCAACAAAATGTCAAGAATTACTTTTTAGCCCCGCGCAGGTTTTAGGCGTTTCATGTGATAAAAGTACGCCGCGATTAGAATTATCGTCGTGATTAGCCAGCTTATTGGGTAAACCGCCATTAGCGTTGCGTATGTCGGAATTTTCGCAAACGCCGTAAAGACCCACGCCACACGCACGCCGCATACACAAATTAGCGTTATGATTGCGGGTGTCAAAGAAATTCCGTAACCACGCAACGCTCCCGATAAAACTTCCATTGCAACGTTAATCATTTCGGGCGCGACGATATACCAAAGCCGAATTACGCCAAGCCGTATAACTTCCGGGTCTTCATTGAACAGGCTTAAAACTTCGTCGGCGAAAAATAAAATCACAAAGCAAAGCGTCTGCATGAAAAGCGCACTCAAGCCCATTGATACCCAAGTCGCTCGCTTGCAACGTTGTAAATTTCCCGCGCCGTAATTCTGCCCAACAAAAGTTGTCGCCGCTTGTCCGAAGCCATTCACGACGCAGAAAACATTTATTTCAATCGTGAACGCCGCCGCGCTTGCCGCCATTGCGTCTGCGCCCAGTGAATTTATCGCCGCTTGAATCAGCAAATTTGACAGCGAAAAAACCATTCCTTGAATCCCCGCCGGCAAGCCTATTCGCACAATCTCGAAAAGTTCTTCCTTGTCGACAAATAGCGCGTTCAAATGGAGTTTTATGACGCCGTCGGCTTTTAGGAGTTCATAGAATAAAATTATCGCGCTGAAGACGTTAGCAATGACCGTAGCCGCCGCGACGCCCGCAACGCCCCAATCTAATTGCAGGACGAAAATTAAATTCAGTACGACATTTATGCCGCTTGCCGCCGCCAATGCGATTAATGGTGTTCGCGTATCGCCCTTGCTCCGGAAAATCGCCGCTTGAAAATTATAGAAACTTATCGCGGGCAAGCCCAGTAGAAAAATCCGCAAGTAAGTTTCCGCCATTTCAACGACGCTTTTTGGCACGTCCAGAAAATAAAAAATCGGCGCGACTAAAAATTCCGCGATTATGCAGAAAAAAATTCCGCAAATGCCCGCTAGGACAAATGCGGTACTAACCGCCGAATGTGCGCGGTCAATTCTTTTTGCTCCAATGTTCTGCGCGATAACGACGTTTGCGCCTAAGCTCAAGCCCATCATCAGGCTAACGATTAGCCCGACCATTGAAATATTGTTGCCGACCGCCGCCATTGCGTTTTTCCCGACGAATTGTCCGAGTGTCAAAACGTCTGCGGCGTTCAAAAGTTGTTGCATGACGCCCGTTAGTGCCAGCGGCAATGCGAAGACAATTATTTTGTCCCATAACGAGCCGTGCAACATATCTATATCTTTTGCGTTCAAAAATCCTCCAACCTTATCTTATGGAAACATCGCCGGCGTAAACCGTTCGCCGACCTTGCGCGGTCTCAACGACAAGTGCGCCGTCGGAATTTAAATCGACAGCTTTGCCCGTAAAAGTTTCGCCGTCGCCCGCCGAAATAACTTGAATCTGCTTGCCGAGCGTCACGTTATATTTTTTCCAACGTTCAATAACTCTATCGAAGCCCAACGCTTTGACTTCGATATAAAGCTTGTCGAATTCTTCAAGAACTGCGCGGAAAAGGACAACACGCGACAAAGGCTCGCCGCTCATTTCCAAAAGCGAAGTCGCAACGCCTTGAATTTCTTCCGGAAATTCGTCGCGCTTAATGTTGACGTTGATTCCGACGCCAATAACGAGATAAGTTATCTTGCCAATTTCGCCGGTCATCTCCGTTAAAATACCGACAAGTTTTCGCCAGTTAAACATAATGTCGTTAGGCCATTTAATTTGGGCTTTAAGGTTAAAACGGTTCATCGCCTCAGCGACTGCGACCGCCGCCATTAAAGTACATTTCGGAGCCTCTTTAGGTAAAATTTTCGGGCGTAAAATAACCGAAAACCAAATGCCCTTTCCACGCGGCGAATAAAAAGTTCTATCGAGACGCCCTTTGCCGCCTGTCTGTTCTTCGGCTACGACAATCGTACCTTCTTCCGCGCCGTGATACGCCAAAGCCTTAGCGACGCGATTAGTTGAATCGACGGAAGGATAATATTCCATATTCAAGCCGATAATTTTCGTGTCGAGTCCAATTTGAATTTCGCTGGGTAAGAGAAGGTCGGGAGCGTCCTTGAGTTTGTAGCCACATTTTTCGCGGCTGATAATTTCGTAGCCGTGCTCGCGAAGTTTTTGAATATGTTTCCAGACAGCTGTACGAGAAATTTTAAGCTCGCCGGCGATGCTCTCGCCCGAAATAAAATTCTCTCCTGCATTCTTCAACATTTCAACTATCGTTTTTCGCATATTCAATCACCTCGCAAAAATTTTATCATAGATAATTTAACTTTTCAATTAGAAGACGGCTTCAATAGTTCCGATAATTTCCCCTCTGTGATTCTTCAACACGGGTGGGAATTTTTTATCGAGTTCCGCCGCTTCGTTTTTGGTTAGCAAGTCCAATTTCTTCAGCACAGCGATAGTCATTGGCGTTACCGCCGCATAATCGCCGTCCTCAATTTTGAAAGTTATGCCTAAATCGCCGTCCTTAACTGCCAGACAATAAACCGCGTCCGAACCGATTTTAGCGATAATCCTGCCGCCAGTCACTTCAGAGACTGCTAAATCAATTCTGCCCGTGCCGGAAATGATTTGCGGATATTTACTCATAGCGTCGCGAATTTTAGTTGCGGCGTCTTCGTATTCGCCCCAATCGCCAATTTTCGGCGTGGAAAGTCTCGCGTAGGCAAGCGACATATTATAAATCGGCAGATAGAAAACCGGCACGCCGCAACCGTCAATCCCGATTTCTAATTTATCTTCGGGCATTTTCGACGCCATTGCCACATGTTTAAAAATGATTTTCTGTGCTTCGTGCGCGGGCTGGGTGTAGCCTTGATAAGGAACGCCGAGCATCATTGACAGCGCGATAATTTGCGAATGTTTACCGGAACAGGGATTATGAACGGGGAGAACTTTTTCGCCCGCCGCGATAAGTTTTTTAAATGCCTTGCCGCTCATGGGACGCACGACGCCGCAATCTAAAACGCTTTCATCAAGTCCGAGCTTAGCTAAAATTCCTCTGACAAGCGCGACGTGATTTTCTTCGCCGCTGTGGCTTGAAACTAAAAGCGCGAGTTCCTCTTCCGTGATATTGTACTTTTCCAGCCCGCCATTTTTAACGAACGGCAACGCTTGAAAGGGTTTTGCGGCACTGCGCCAGAACATAGGCAAATGCGCATTGCCGACAGAGGCGACGACTTCGCCCTTGCAATTTACCGCCGCAACGTCGCCGCGATGAATATTTTCCACGTGACCTGCGCGGGTGTAATGCAAAACAATTTCGCTCATAACAATTCCCCGTATAATCAAAGTAGTAGTTATTAGCGTCCCTCTCCAAGGACGTGCTATAATTCAAAAGTAGATTAGTTTCAATTTTAATTGCTAATAAGTCAGTAGTCAGTCTCTAATAAACTATTTCCCTACTTACGGGCGAGGCTTGCCGCACTCCGCGCAGAATTTTCCTTTGTTGACTGCGCCGCATTCGCATTTCCATTTCCATTCGTTGCTGACGGGTTTTGGCTTGCCGCATTCTGCACAGAATTTTCCTTTGTTGACCGTGCCGCACTCTGGACATTTCCATTCGTTGACAACGGGTTTAGGTGCTCCACATTCGGCGCAGAAATTCCCGCGATTATCTTCGTGCCCGCAAGCTGAACATTTCCACGTAGGCGGCTTTTGTTGTTGGGGCTGAGCTTGTTGTTGCTGTTGAGCCATAGCGAATAAATTGCCCGCGTTGACGCCGCCCGATTGCGCCGCCATATTCATTCCCATAAAACCTGTCATAGCTCCCGCCGTATTTTGCGCCGCACTTTGCATAGCATTTGCCTGCGCGGAAGTTAAGACAGCCGCTGCCATAGCCGGATTTCTCAACGCGCCGCTACGTTGCATTTCCTTAATCATATTGGCATCTTCTTCGCTCGCGCTGACATTCGAGACGCCAAAGGAAACAACTTTCAAGCCGCGCAGTTCGCCCCATTTGCGGCTAAGAACATCGTTAAGCGCGTCGGCAATTTCGGTTGTATGCGCAGGCAAAGCACTATATCTTATTCCCATTTCTGAAATTTTCGCAAAAGCGGGTTGCAAAGCTGTCATAAGTTCGGTCTTCAACTGCGCATCAATTTCGGAGCGGTTATAAACGTCCTTGACGTTGCCGCAAACATTTGCGTAGAAAAGGACAGGATTAACAATTTTATAACTGTAGGAGCCGAAACATTTAATCGCGATATCGACATCAAGCCCGATATTATAATCGACGACGCGGAAGGGAATAGGGCTAGGCGTGCCGTACTTGTTGCCGATAATTTCCTTTGTGTTGAAATAATAAATGCGCTCGTCGCGACCGGTATCGCCGCCGAAAGTAAAACGGTCTCTTATATTGAAGAAAATATCCTGAATGTTTTCGGCGATAGTTTTGCTACTATTGAAAATTGACGGCTCGGTTGACTTGTCGTAAATGTATTCGCCGCTGTCGGCGCAAAGTTCGATAACCTTGCCGTTTTGTACGATAATTATGCATTGCCCGTCTTTTACGGAAATTTTCGAGCCGTTCGTAATAATATTGTCGTCGCCGTCATTTGAACTCCAACGGCTAGTTTTGCGCCTGTGACCTTTTGCAACTAAAATTTCGGGCGAAAGGCTGTCGCAATAAAAATATTCTTTCCACTGGTCGCCGAGAACGCCGCTTGCCGCCGCTAATGCCGCTTGAATCAATCCCATAAAAATTTCTCCTTTCAGTTTTTCTAAATCAGAAGTCTTTATGTTTTTCGATTTCTTCCTTGAGCTTATCTTCCACGTGCACTTCCGGCAAAGCTAAATTCTCCGCCGCGAAGTTTAAAGCCATATTGATATGTTTTTCCTTTGTCGTGTCAATTTTTGCGTCGCGAACAATCTGCGCGGCCTCCTCAACTGTCGTAGCGGTCTTTTCGATAAGTTTAGCCAACGTCTCAAGGTGAGAATTGAATTGCTCGTTGCTCATTCCTCTGTCAAACAATGATAAAACTTCCTTCCTTAGATAAAGTTTATGAAAAATGTAATCGTCAAGCTGTTAATAAAATCGGCGAACATGGAACCGACAATCGGAACCAAGATATAAGCTTTGACTGACGGCGCAAATTTCGTTGTCAAAACTTGCATGTTAGCCATAGCGTTAGGCGTCGCGCCCATACCGAAGCCGCAACTGCCCGCAGATAAAATCGCCGCGTCGTAATCGCGCCCTAATACGTTGAAAATTACCAGATACGCGAACAGGAACATTAAAACCGTCTGCCCGACTAAAAGCACCACGAGCGGCAGGGCAAGTTCCGCTAATTGCCAGAGTTTTAACGTTATCATCGCGATTCCCAAGAATAGCGAAAGGCAAATGCCGCCAATATCATTTATTTCGCCGATATGAACTGTGAATGCGCCGGTAAATTCGCTCCAGTTGCGCATAATCGCCGCCACTATCATTGCGCCGATATAAATTGGAAATGTCATGCCCGTTTTCGATAACAGCATTGAAACGACCGTGCCGATACCCATTGCCAACGCTAATTGATAAGCGGCGGGCGCGTACATGCTAACCGAGCGTTCATGCTTCTTTTCTTCTTCGACAAGCGGTGTTTCGTCCGCTTTAACTGCCGTTTTCAATAAATCCTTTCCGAGAATTAATCTTCTGCCTAAAGGACCGCCCATTAATGAACCCGCAACAAGTCCGAATGTCGCCGCCGCCGTGCAAAGTGTCGTTGCTCCGACAAGCCCTAAATCTTCAAGGACAGGTCCGAAAGCTCCCGCCGTGCCGTGCCCGCCAACCATCGAAATTGAACCCGTGCAAAGTCCGATAAATGGGCTAATGTTCAAGACGTTTGACAGCCCGACCGCTAAAAAGTTCTGGCAGAAAATCAGCGCGCAAACACAGCCTAAGAAAATCAGCAGACTAACGCCGCCTGTCTTCAAAACTTTGACATTCGCTTGAAAGCCGACCGACGTAAAAAACGCAACCATGCAAACCGTCTTCAACGTCTCGTCGAAGGCAAAACCGATAATTCCTGAAGTATAAAGCGCGCAACTGATAATGGCAAAGAGCAGACCGCCTACAACCGGCGACGGGATACAGAATGTTTCTAGAAATTGAATGCGACGTTTTAGCATGGCGCCGACGTAGAGCATGACGACCGCTATCGCCAACGTTTGATACATGTTGAATTCAAGCGTATACATAAAATCACTTCCTTTCTAGGAACTAGTAACTAGGGACTAGTCTTGGCTGGCTTTGACGCCGTCGCTTGATTTGCCGCTATAGACGTTGACCTTGACGCCCTGCGCCTCATAAAATTTCGCCGCGCCCGCATGGAAACTCGAAGGTATATCTTGCACGGCATATTCATTCGTCAACTTGTCGCTAGAATTGTGCGGGAGTTTGTCAGCGTTCTTGAAAACAAATTCGATAAGGTAAGCAACTTCTTCGTCCTTTAAATCGGTGCTCGCGACCAAAACCGCCTTAACGCCGATTGTCGAAATGTCTTCAGTCTGTCCGGCGTAGGTGTTCGCGGGAATTGTGCAACGGGTGTAGCCCTTGTAAAGCTTCATCATGTTATTTTGAACGTCGGGAGCGATTGACAAAAGCCGAATTTCCTTTTTGGTGGCAAGGTCAGCGATAGCGGCAGTGGGTGCGCCCGCCGTTATGAAGAAGGCGTCAATTTGCCCCTTAGCAAGAGCCGCCGCCGAATCAGAGAAAGATAAATAGCTCGGCTCCAACATCTCGAAAGTTAAGCCGTGCGCCATTAAAATTTGTTCAGAATTTTGCAGAACACCCGATTCGCGCTCGCCGACTGAAACTCTTTTGCCAACTAGGTCGCCGACTTCCATAATGCCAGAATTCTTAGTGACGATAATTTGACAAGCTTCAGTATAAAGCCCTGCAACCGCCGCATAACCGACGCCCGGACCCGCCGCCGCAAATACTCCGCGACCGTTAATGGCATTGGAAAGAGTGTCGCTTTGAACTATCGCTACGTCAAGAAATTTTTCGCGCAAAAGTCTAAGGTTAGCGGCGGAACCTGCAGTTGTCTTAACGTCAAGTGCGTGCCCTTTGTCCTCTGCTTGAATCAACTTTGCAAGCTCGGAGCCGTAAGCGTAATACATGCCGCCGGTGCCGCCCGTGCCTAAGCGCGTCGCATTAGTTCCGACTTTTTCGCCGCCGCCGCAACCAACACAAAGCGCGATTATCGGCAGGAGAAGTAAGAGTTTAAAAGCCTTCATGGTAAAGCCTCCTTTTTGCTAATTAGGAATTAGGAATGAGGAATTAAAAAGCCAAAATCATTCCTAATTCCTACTTCCTAATTCCTAATTGCCTTTTGTAGTTGTCGGGGTCGGTATCGCCTTCCGTGTTTATGACGAAAATAATTGAGTCTGCGTCAAGGTCAAGGGCGCGGCGAAGTTCCGGAGAATCAAGCGCGGCATTAGCTAAGGCAAAACCTGCGCAACCCGATTCGCCCGAAATAATTTTTTCCTTAGCTAAAGTTCGCATAGCGTCGGCGGCAATGTCGTCAGAAATTATCGCGGTGTCGGTAGCGTATCGGCGTAAAATTTTCCAAGCAAGCTCGCAAGGTGTCGCGCAGTTAAGCCCCGCCATCATCGTTTGACTATTGCCCGTCGCCGAATGAATTTTCCCGTCGCTAATGCGCATTGTCTCATAAAAGCAAGCAACTTCGGTCGGCTCAACGATTGTTATTCGCGGCGAATTGTCCTTAAAAACTTCGGCGAAAACTGCTGCAATCGCGCCCGCCATTGAACCTACGCCCGCTTGCAAGAAAATATGCGTCGGTCGCTGATAATTCATTTGCTCCAATGCTTCATAAGCCAACGTCGAATAGCCAAGCATAATCTGCGCGGGAATTTCTTCGTAGCCGTCCCACGACGTATCTTGAATCAAATGCCAATGATTTTTCCTCGCAAGCTGAGCCGTGAACTTAACGCAATCATCGTAAAGCATATCAGTAATTTCAACGGTCGCAGAGCCGGCGTCGCGAACGGCTTGCGCTCGCACTTCGACTGTGCCTTTGGGCATGTAGACATAAGACTTGCAACCGAAAAGCCCCGCCGCCCAACTTACGCCCTTGCCGTGATTGCCGTCGGTCGTCGTTATAAAAGTCATTTTGGAAAGTGCATCGCGGTGTTGAAAAATTTCTTCAAGTGTCGGATTATTCAAGCCCAATTCGCGGCTGATAACCGTATAAATCGCCCAGACGCCGCCCAGCCCTTTGAAAGCCTTTAGCCCAAAACGTTGCGATTCGTCCTTGATAAAAATTGAACGAACGCCCTTAAAATTTTTAAGCTCAACAAGCGGTGTTACTTTGTAAACGTCAAGCGACCTGTGAAGGTTGCGAATATTTTCCGTTGCGGCGAAGGAGTAAGCCGAAGTATCGACTTCCCCGCCGCGATTTTTATTTAAAACGATCTTAATCATAATAAAAACTTATCCTTACTTGTTAAATAATTCTCAGGTAGCGAAGTGCAACGGAGCGTACCGGCGCGGCGATTTGTCCGAATTGCTAAACGGTCAATCGCGTCAACTGTTCCGCCGCTTTTAAAGCGGCTTAATCATAGTCAAGCATTTGCTCCATATTCTCATGCAGGGCATCAAGATATTTTTTCAAATCGTCAGTTATTTCGGGATTACGCAGGGCAAATTCAATATTCGCCTGCAAAAAGCCCATTTTCGTTCCCACGTCGTAGCGGTGCCCTTTGAAAATGTAAGCGTACATTGCCTCATTTTTTGCAAGACGTTTAAGCCCGTCCGTCAACTGAATTTCGCCGCCCGCGCCGGGTTCCTGCGTCTCAAGGTAGGAGAAAATTGACGGCGTCAAAATGTATCTGCCCAAAATCGCAATGCGACTAGGAGCCGCCTCCCGCGCAGGTTTCTCGACTAAATCCTTGACTTTATAAATGCCGTCGTCAACGTGCTTGCAATCAACAATGCCGTATTTGTGCACGACATCTTCCGAAACTTCCTGCACGCCCAAAATCGAAGTCTTGTACTCGTTGAAAACTTCGACCATTTGTTGAAGTACGGGTTTGCGCGAAACAACAACGTCATCGCCCAAAAGAACTGCAAAAGGTTCGTCGCCGATAAAGTGACTTGCCGTCAAGACTGCGTGTCCAAGTCCGAGCGGTTGTTTTTGGCGGATAAAATGAATGTTGGCTATTGCAGGAATTGCTTTCACCATTTGCAAAATATCTTCCTTGCCCGTGCGCTCAAGCTCCAATTCAAGTTCAATGGAGCGGTCGAAATGGTCTTCAATCGAACGCTTATTTCGCCCCGTCACGACGATTATATCTTCGACACCGGCGGCGGCGGCTTCCTCAATTATATATTGGATTGTCGGTTTGTCGACGATAGGCAACATTTCTTTTGGTTGTGATTTCGTCGCGGGTAAAAAGCGCGTGCCCAAACCTGCGGCAGGGATTACGGCTTTGCGAACTTTCATAATAAATCCTCTCCTCTAGTATTAAATTTCGACGGGCAGGAGAATTTCTCCAAGCTCTTCGTGCAAGAAATTTGCGGCGGTCAAGTCGTTTAGTTCAGCTAGAAAAGTTTCGACCTGCGCGGGCAAAAGTAAAATTTCTAAAGTCACGACGGCGGCATAATCTGAATTCACGACGCGAATTTTTCTATTGCGCAAATAGTTTTCGACCGTCGCAAGGAAATTATATTCGAGCGTCAACGAAATTCTTTTGAACAGCGTCATCTGAACGATTTTAGCGGCAGAAAGTCCGAGCGCGGCAGTATGCGAATAAGCTCTGATTAAACCGCCCGCGCCCAACTTTATTCCGCCAAAATAGCGCGTTACGACAACTGCGCAATTCGTCAGTTCATTTTTCTTAATCGCCTCAAGAATCGGATTGCCGGCAGTGCCGCCCGGTTCACCGTCGTCATTAGATTTTTGCTTATCGCCGCGTTCGCCCAAAATCCACGCCGAACAATTATGCGTTGCGTCGAAATATTTCTTGCGAATCATCTGCACAAAGTCGCGAGCTTCTTCTTCCGTCTCGACGTGTAGGACGTGCGCGAAAAACTTCGACTTGCTGACTTCATACGACGCAGAAAAAATTTCTCCACCCGCGACCGTCTTAAATTTTGTCATAGCATTTGCGTCCTAAAACAATTTTACTTTGGAATTAAAATCAGAATAGTAAACTTCTCTGACGCTATCCATTATATACGGGTTATTTTGCTCATTGCTTTGACCTTTATTGCGCCATTGTTTTGTTCCGCCGAATTGAGTCGCTGCAGCTTCTTCCTTAGTTTTCATAGTCTTTAACACATCGCGCATAACATTTGGACCATAAATTATATCGTCGTGAAATACCGGTGAGCCGTCAACGTATTTGTATTTATTTACAATGTTAGCAGGAATCGTTTCTTTATCCTTCATATTCACCGCCAAAGGGTACCATAATATTTCCGCCGCCTTGTATTTTTCTTTATAAATTTGATTCTCGACAACTTTACTATTCAACGTGACGGGAATTTCCGAGCCGCTAGGATACTTTTTTTTCGATACGCAATCTTGCGCCCAACACGCCATTCCCTCTAAATACCAAGCGTTACGGAAATACGTTGCACCATATTGAATCAAATGGAAGTATTCGTGAGCGGGTGTCGCATTTTTATGCGGGTTAACCGTATTGGCAACTTTGATACGAATTGCGCGTTCATTGGGGTCGTGCTTTGACTTTTTTCTGACGCCGCTATAAGCGTACCCGTTCGCCTTCATAGTCTCCCTTGAATCAATATCAATCTCAATAGACGTGACATTTTGAAAGCGTGGAGATTCAAGCGGGTCGGGGAAATGATATACATCTTTGAAAACTTCGCGAGCCGCATTAAGTTGCGTGGCAATATCTTCGACGACATCAGGCACGCCGTTTGAATTAATATCCGCATTATTTTTGGGGGCTTTATCGCCGCTTTCGTCGTAAATCACGTAGACGACGCCTTGTTGATAAACCGCCGCGTTTGCAGGTTGAATCAAGGCGAACACAAAAGCAAAAGCCATTAATAAAATTCTCATGTTAAATCCTCCTAAATCAAAGTAGAAAATCTGCGAAGACTTCATTACCTAAAGCCATGCCGCGTTTTGTCAAAGAAATTTTATCGCTGTCGAGATTAAGCAAACCGAGCCGACAATTTTTTTCTATGACTTCGCCGAACACGTCGGAAATTTTCACGCCGAATTTTTCTGCAAAAACCTGCGCAGAAATCCCTTCGACAAGCCGCAAGCCTAAGAAACAAAATTCCTCCATAGCTGCCTTTCGTGTCACGACTTCTTCAACGATAGGAACGTTATTTTCAATGTAAGTCGCTACGTCGCGAGCGTTTGAAGTTCTAAGCTTGCCGTCGAAACTGTGCGCGCCCGCTCCAAAGCCGAAATATTTTTTGCCCGTCCAGTAGCCGCGATTGTGACGGCTCTCGAAATTTTTCCTAGAAAAGTTGCTAATCTCGTAGCGGTTAAATCCTAATGTCGGCAAAGTTTCTGTTATGAAGTCGTACATATCAGCGCAAATATTTTCGGCGGGTAGGGCAAGTTTACCTGCGCGGACAAGTTCAAAAAATTTCGTGCCTTCTTCAATCTCTAGGCCGTAAATCGATACGTGTTGGGGCGCAAGCAATTTTATCTGCGCAAGGTCGCGGCGAAGGTTATCAAGCATTTGATTAGGTAAGCCGTACATTAAATCGACGCTGACATTATCGAAAAATTTCTTAGCGAGCTTGACGGTTTCAATCGCTGTTCGCGAGTCGTGAATCCTGCCCAGAATTTTCAAAAGCGCGTCGTCGAAACTCTGGACGCCTAAGCTTAGACGATTAAACCCCAACGCTTTCAAGCCGCGCAGATAATTTTCGTCGACGGTGCCGGGATTAGCTTCGATTGTAATTTCCGCGTATTTATCGATTGAAAAATTCTTGCCAACTGCACAGATTATTTTTTCCAACTGTGCAAGCGTCAACGTCGTGGGCGTGCCGCCGCCAAAATAAATTGTTTCGACTTTGGAATTATCGCCGCGCAAATGAATTTCCCTAATCAACGCGTCGACGTAAAAATTTCTTTCTGCCGCGTCGCTAATTTTAGAGTTGAACGCGCAATAATTGCATTTCTTCCGACAAAAGGGAACGTGAATGTAAATCAAAAAATCCCTCCCGCTGAAATTTTTCGGGAAGGATTGAAATTTTCCTGCCTACTTTTTAAGCCGACTTGACAAGACGAACAATTTCTTCTGCACCGCCTTCCATAGTCTCCGCCATTATGACATTGGCAATCGGCGATTCTTTGAGGATTTCTCTGCCGCGCTCGACGTTGGTACCTTCAAGGCGCACGACGACCGGCACCGGAATTGATTTTCCGTCGGGCGAAATGATTTTTGCCGCGTCAACAATGCCTTGCGCTACAAGGTCGCATTTATTAATGCCGCCGAAAATGTTTACGAAAATGCCCTTAGCTTGTCCGCCTTCAAGCATAATCTGAAAAGCTTCAGCGATTTTTTCGGGCGTGGAGTCGCCGCCAACGTCAAGGAAATTTGCGGGCGAGCCGCCGAAATGTTTAAGAATATCGACCGTTGCCATAGCTAAGCCCGCGCCGTTTACCATGCAAGCCACGTCGCCGCCCAAATTGACGTAGTTTAAACCGAGTTTTGCAGCGTGAAGTTCTTTTGGGTCTTCTTCGGTCTCGTCACGCATTGATTCAATATCGGGGTGACGATAAAGCGCGCTGTCATCGAAATTCAATTTGGCGTCGAGCGCGATAACGTCATTTTCCTGCGTAACAACAAGCGGATTAATTTCCGCCAGCGAGCAATCTTTTTTGACGAAAGCGCGGTGCAAATTAATCATGAGCTTTGTAACCTTGCGGATAACTTCCTTAGGGAAATTCATTTTGTAAGCCATGCGCGTCGCTTGGAAGGGCGCAAGCCCGATAGCAGGGTCAATGTATTCTTTGAAAATTTTTTCGGGCATCTCAGCGGCAACTTTTTCAATTTCTACGCCGCCTTCTTCCGAACCCATCATCACGACGCGAGCCGTCGCCCTGTCGACTACGAAACTTAGATAATATTCTTTTTTGATATTCGAGCCGGCCTCAATCAAGAGACGCTTAACGACTTTGCCTTCAGGGCCGGTTTGGTGCGTGACGAGCGTTTTGCCTAAAAGTTCTTCGGCATATTGGCGAACTTCTTGCAGATTGTGCGCGAGTTTGACGCCGCCCGCCTTACCGCGTCCGCCCGCATGAATTTGCGCTTTGACAACGGTAACGTCCGCGCCTAAAGTTTGCGCCTGCTTAACAGCTTCTTCGACGCTGAACGCCGCGCCGCCGTCGGGCACGTTGACGCCGTAGCCGCGCAGAATCGCCTTGCTTTGATATTCATGGATATTCAAAGTATCACTTCCTATTCTTAATCATATAAACGGTCTGCGCTTTAATCTTGCCGTTCGCCGCGTTCGAGCCGCTAGTTTTAATCGAAAAGCCGCCGTCGACCGATTGCGCGTGAACTTCGTTTTGCGTCGCGTAGACGATTAAATCAATTTCCATAGCCGCGCAGAAAATATTCGCCGCATTTTTCAAGCCCGCGTCGAGGTAATCAATCGGGCAGCCAGGATCGTAACCGAACATGCCCAATTCCATTTCAACTTCAGCGGGTTGCGTTATCGGATAAGTTTTTGCAACGTCGAGTTTCTCCCATGCCGCGCCCTTTTGGCAAGCACGAAAATCAACGTCAGGCATAGCGAAATTCATTTCCGTAGAAATATCTTCAATGCCGCTAGCTTCGTACTTGATACTAATTTCGTTGTCGTTGGAAAGGCTGTAAGTTACGGTTGCCGACTTGCCGCCGACTGCCGCAGAAAATTTCATGCCTTCGAGAGTTTCTTCCGCCTGCCAAGTGATTTTAGAAAAATCCGCGCCGCCGTCGACGAAAACATTACTTGCATCGTCCTTCAGCAGGCTCTGATTCTTAAAGTTCTTATCGCGAAATCTCATCGACACGACACGCGCTCCCAAATCGCTAACTTTGAGTTCGTTGCCTTTGGTGTTGCGCATTGTGTAGACAGTCGCGCTACCTGCAATTTCTTTTTTAATTGACGGCATTTAAATCAACCTCCATAAAAAATTTTATTCAGTTTCTTCAGTGTCCAAAAGATATTTATCTAAAAGTTTTTCATAATCCTTAATCGGCAACGGGCGCGAAAAATAATAGCCTTGAATCGATACATCGCCCAAACTCGCAACGTAATCGGCTTGTGTTTGCGTCTCGACGCCCTCAATAACTGTTCCCATGCCTAATTCGTTCGTTAATTGCACTATGAATTTCAGAATGGTTGCAACTCGCGGCGATTTTTCAAGCTCGCGGATAAATGCCATGTCAACTTTTATCGTATCAAGCGGCATATCCTTTAGCATGTTCAGCGACGAATAGCCCGACCCAAAATCGTCCATTAGCACCGAAAAGCCCAGATTTTTAAACGTCGAAATCATATCGAGCAGCTGAACTTGATTATCTGTGTACGCGCTCTCCGTAACTTCCAATTTCAACATCCACGTCTCCAAATCGTACTTTTCGAGTAGCAGGGAAAGAAATTCTGTTAAGTCTGTGCTGTAGAAATTCAAGCGCGACAAGTTCACCGAGATTGGGACAATCGGTTTATGTTCGTCAAGGCGTTTGCGTTGCAGGCGGCAAGCTTCCTCCCAAACAAAGCGGTCAAGCCGGACGATAAAGCCATTACGTTCGCAGACGGGAACAAATTTTCCAGGCGAAACCATGCCGTGAATCGGGTGGAACCAACGCACCAAAGCTTCGGCACTGACGACGGTATTTTTATGCGGGTCGAAAATTGGCTGAAGGAAAATCGTAAATTGCCGCTCGCGAAGTGCTATTTCCAAATTGCCGGTTATCAAAAGTTCCTCAATCATCTGGTCGCGCATTTTGGAATCATAGTAGGCGTAGCGCGTCAAGTAACTGCCCTTAATGCGCCGAAGTGCCATGCCTGCGCGGTCGCACATTTGATGAATCGGCAAATGAATATTATCAACAGGATAAATGCCCGCGAAAAATAAAATGTTGTGGCTTATGTGCAGATTTTTAATTACTTCGTCAAGGTCTTTTATGATTTTCTCAATGTCAAGTTCCGCACTCGGCACGCACAAAATAAAATGGTCAGCGTCTGCGCGGCAACCTAATGACGTTCGCGGATTGAGAATTTCCTTTAGATAATTTGCGGCGGCTTGCAGAATCACGTTGCCGGTCTCCACGTGAAATAAGTCGTTAATAATTTTAAAGCAACTTATATCCATGCAGACAATAGAATATTTTGTATCGTAGCGTGCGCCCAAAAGCAGTTGAGCTTCCGTGTAGAAAACGTCGCGATTATAAAGCCCCGTCAAAGGGTCGTACTTACTGCCGATTGTCGGCAAAACTCCTTCAGCTTTCAAATTAAATCGCCTCTCTTCGATTTAGAAATTTTTTCAACTATTCCACGCCGAAAAATAAATCCCTTCAAACAAGGGAAAAGGGAAAATTTTTTTAAAAATCTTTCAGCCCGAAACTTTGCAAGGCTCCTACAGAGTTGCGCCAATCCCTTTTGACTTTTACCCATAAGTCTAGGAAAATTTTCGTGCCGAGTAGCATTTCAATTTCCGGACGAGCCGCCGCTCCAACATTTTTTAGCATTGCGCCGCCCTTGCCGATTATAATTTTCTTCTGCGAGTCACGCTCAACGTAGATAGTTGCGCGGATAAAAATCGTGCCGTTGTCGCGCTGTGTAAATTCTTCCAAGTCAACCGCGATTGAATGCGGAACTTCATCTTGCGTCGCGTGCAAAATTTTTTCGCGAATTAATTCAGCAATTATCAAGCGTTCGGGCTGGTCAGTCACCATATCGGCGGGATAATATTGCACGCCTTCAGGCAAAAATTTTTTAGCTTCCGTGATAAGTTCGTCAACGTTGATACCTTCCGCCGCGCTTATCGGGACGACCGCCGCAAAATTTCTGCGCGTCGAGTATTCAGCGATTATCGGCAAAATTTTTTCGCGCTCAATCAAATCGACTTTATTAACAACTAAAATCACTGGCTTAGTTGTCGTGCTCAATCGCTCCAGAATATATTTTTCGCCGCCGCCAAATTTCTCCGTCGCGTCAATTACGAAAAAGATTGCATCGACTTCCTTTAGTGTACCTTCCGCCGCCTTGAGCATGTATTCGCCGAGCTTAAATTTCGGTTTATGAATGCCGGGTGTGTCAAGGAAAATGATTTGCGCATCGTCCTGCGTCAAAATGCATTGAATCCGACTGCGCGTGGTCTGCGGCTTATCGGACGTTATCGCGATTTTCTGCCCGATAATTTTATTTATCAGCGTCGACTTGCCAACATTCGGTCGCCCAATCACCGCCACGAATCCAGATTTATACATATTAATTCCTCCAAAAAATGAAACTAGCGTAGCGCAGCGGAGCGTTCCGGCGCGGCGATAAAGTTTGAACAGTTAAACGGTTGACCGCGTCCGCTGTTTGCTACTTTTTAAAAGTAGTCATCTCCAAAAAAAAGAGCCGCGCTTGCGACTCCCGATAATATTCAATCAAGAAAATCTTTAAGTTTTTTCGAGCGTGCAGGGTGGCGAAGTTTGCGCAACGCCTTAGCCTCAATTTGTCTGATTCTTTCGCGGGTGACGTTGAAACTTTTGCCGACTTCTTCGAGAGTTCTTGCTCTGCCGTCTTCAAGCCCGAATCTTAGCCGCAGAACATTTTTTTCACGCGGCGTCAAAGTTCCTAGAACGTCTTCTAATTGTTCTTTCAGCAACATGAATGACGCGGCGTCGGCGGGCGCGGGTGCGTCTTGGTCTTCTATGAAGTCGCCCAAATGCGAATCATCTTCTTCGCCAACTGGCGTCTCCAACGAAACTGGTTCTTGCGCAATTTTTTTGATTTCGCGCACGCGCTCTACCGGCACTTCCAATTCTACGGCAATTTCTTCGTCGGTAGGTTCGCGGCCATTTTTCTGCAGAAGATTGCGCGAAACTCTAATCAATTTGTTAATCGTCTCGACCATGTGAACCGGAATTCTAATTGTGCGCGCTTGGTCGGCGATTGCCCGCGTTATCGCTTGCCTAATCCACCACGTCGCGTAAGTTGAAAATTTGTAGCCCTTGCGGTAGTCGAATTTTTCTACAGCCTTAATCAAGCCCAAATTGCCTTCCTGAATCAAATCAAGGAAGAGCATACCGCGCCCGACATACCTTTTGGCGATTGAAACAACGAGGCGCAGATTAGCTTCAGCAAGTTCTTTTTGTGCCGATTCTGCATCTTGTATTCGTTCCTGATGTTTCTTCTTAGCGCGCTCAAATTCGTCGTCGTCGGGATAATCTTTCTTTTGTGGAGCCGGAGGTAATTCCATACGCATTGCGAGAATTTTTTCTTCTTCCGCCGTCAAAAGGGGCACGCGCCCAATTTCCTTTAAGTACATGCGGACGGGGTCATCAATTGAAACGCTATCGGGGATATTGAAATCGGCTTCAACGGGCGTTTTAATTGATTCGGAATCATCTTCAGTCGGATTTTCGGGCGGCTCTATCGGACTAAATTCCTGTTCTAACGTTGAACTTTCTCCAGTTAATTCGGCGTCAACATTTTCCGTTGCCGTTACGTCGTCTAGGTCGTTTTCTTCTTCGACAATTTCTATGCCTTCTCGTTGTAAGCTACTTAAAACTTCGTCAATTTCGTCAGCATCAGTTGCTATGCCTTGACTTTGAAGAATTTTTTCTAAATCAGCCCAAGTCAATTTCCCGCCGGCTTGCTTACTTTTTTTCGTCAGGAGCAAAATTGTTTGTTCCATAGGAGCCTTAGGGGGATTTGCGCCAGACTCGTCGATAAAAGCTTCGGCGTCTTTATCATAGCTTGCGTCGGGTTCATCGGCTGGGGTTTCAATTTTTTTAGACGCGACTTTACTTTTTTTAGTAGGACTTGCGCTAGATTTATCGGTTGGCGTTTCAACCTTTTTAGCCTTAGACTTATCCTTTTTAGCGGGAGTAGTTTTAATTTCTTCGGTTGGGTTTTCGACTTTTTTAGGCGCGGCATCATCTTTTTCAGCAGCGTTGAGTTCGTCGGTTGGCGTTTCTGACGCAGATTCATCTTTTTGAACTTCAATTCCTTTGCGTTTGCAGATTCTTAAAACTCTATCAATTTCCGCCTCGTCGGTCATGCCTTGACTTTGAATAATCATTTCAAAATCGCCCCAAATTAAGTTCCCGCCGCTTTTCTTACTCCACATCTTAATAAGCTCGATTGTTTCTGTCAGGCGGTCTTTAGCGGCTTTTTTCGCGGCGTCCGCATTGAGTTCGTCGGTTGGTGTTTCGGGTGCGGAATTTTCATTTTGATTTACCGACAGGCTGCCGCTCAAATCGCTTTTATTCGGCTCGACAGTTTTATTTTCTTCTGCCATATATGCAGCCTCCTTTACACTTTTTTTAAACTATCCATTTTAAATTTAACATTAAGCGACTCATTAATTTTTTTTCTATAGGATTCTTCGTCGCTGGAAATATATTCGTCAGCTTGCGCGAGAAGATTTTTGTATTTTTTTCTGAGTACGGCGCGGTGTAAAATGTCTACCGCGTCGCAAAAGAATTTAACTTCTTTTGCGCGGGGGTCATCCGAACCGCTTAGCAATATTCGCGAAAGTTCCGTATTTGCCGCCTCGCTCAATTCATTTGCCGCACTGATTTTATCAAGCCGCCGTCCCTCTTCCCTGCAAATTTCAAAGCGTTTTAGTATTTCCTGTTGTGTTTCCGTAAAGAATTCTCGCGGCACCGTCACCAAAACATAATCGAGCGGGTCTTCATCATACCAGAGCATTCGCAAAATTGTTTCGCATGCCTCTTTGACTGAGCGGTCTTGATTATTTAGCGGCTTCACTTTCACGGGCGAAAGTTTTTCGTCTTGTTCACTTGACGAAATTTTTTCCCATTCGTCGATAATCGTTTGTTCGTCCAAAAGGAGTGCCGCCGCGATTTTTTTCTTATACTCGGTGCGCAGGGCGTTACTTTTGATATTGGCGATGACCGGGAGAATTTCGCGCAACGCCGCCAATTTTCCAGGAGTTATCGAAGTATCTGCGCGGGCAAGGACGTAATTCATGCGGTAATCAATTAGCGTTTCCGCATTTTTTATTAGTTCGTCGAAAGCTGGCTTGCCATGTTTGCGAATAAATTCGTCGGGGTCTTTACCGTCGGGAACTTTGACGATAAAAACATTTGCGCCCGCGCCCTGAACAATCGGTAAAGCACGGAGCGTAGCGCGTTGCCCTGCCTCGTCGGAATCGTAGCAGAAAATAATTTTCCTAGCGTACTTTAGAATAAGTTTCGCGTGTTCGGGCGTGAAAGCGGTACCAAGCGTCGCAACGACATTTTTAACACCCGCGCTGAATAGCGAAATTGCGTCCATGTAACCTTCAACGACAATAGCCGCGCCCGCCGTACTTATCGCACGATTTGACTTGTCCAGCCCGAAAAGCAAACTCCGCTTGTTAAAAATTTCGGTCTCCGGCGTGTTGAGATATTTTGGTTGCGTATCGTCCGCGCTTGCAAGAATTCTTCCGCCAAAGCCGACCGTATGTCCGAAAACGTCATTAATCGGAATCATTACGCGGGCGCGAAATCTGTCGTAGAAGCCGGGAGAATTTTTACGCCTGACAATTAGTCCAGCCTTTTCGATTTGTTCGGGAGAAAATCCTCGCCGCGTGAGATTCGTCAAGAGATTTTCCCAATCGTCGGTCGCGTAGCCAAGCTTGAAAGTTTCAATCGTCTCTGCACTTATTCCCCGCGCCAAAAGATATTTCCTGCCAATTTCGCCGCGAGCAGTCTTGATTAAACATTCGTGATAAAAATCCTGCGCCAGTTCGTTGACTTTGTATAAAGATTTTTCTTCGCGGCGGCGGCGTTCTTCTTCGGGCGTAGTTTTCTTTTCGGGCAAGTCGATACCTAATCGCTGAGCCTGAAGTTTAATCGCCTCAAAATAGGTTATATTTTCAATGAGCGAAAGGAACTTGAAGACATTGCCGCCGGCATGACAACCGAAGCAATAAAAAAATCCTTTGTCGGGGCTGATAGTGAACGAAGCTGTTTTTTCATTGTGGAAGGGACAACAGCCCCAATAACGCCCGCCCTTTTGCGTGAGCGTCACGTAGCGCGACACGACCGAATAAATATCCGTCCGCTCGCTTACTCGTTCAATGAATTCATCTAACTCCGCACTTCCCAACTTTTTTCAACCTCCGTTGGCTTTTATATTCCCTGCGTCTTTCAAATTTCCTTTTTGCCGCTTGACATTTTTGAAAATAAAAAATCCCCGCGAAGTTTATCTTCAGCAGGGACGATTGATTTTTCATTTCGTATTTAATTTAAGTCTAGCGTTCGGGAAATTCAGCGTGGCAAAATAATCGTTCAGCGTTTCGGCGCGGCGAATCATCTCAACTGCGCCATTTTCCCTAATCAAAAGTTCAGCACTGCGAAGCTTTCCGTTATAGTTAAAGCCCATAGCGTGTCCGTGCGCGCCGGTGTCGTGGATAATCAAAATGTCGCCCACGTCGATTTTCGGAAGGTGGCGGTCAATCGCGAATTTGTCATTATTTTCGCAAAGCGAGCCGGTCACGTCATAAATTTCATCGCAGGGCGCATTTTCCTTGCCCAAAATCGTAATGTGGTGATAGGCGTCGTAAAGCGCGGGGCGCATTAAATCTGACATGCAGGAATCAAGCCCAATGTAATTTTTATAGGTATTCTTTTTGTGCAGGACGGTCGAGACAAGCCAGCCCGCTGAACCCGTCATAGCGCGCCCGCTCTCCATTGCAAGGCGGACATTGCCTAAGCCGTTCGGAACTAAAATTTCGTGGAAAAGTTTCTTAATGCCGTCGCCGACCATTTTTAAATCAACGGGCAATTCGTCGGGGCGATAGGGAATGCCAAGCCCGCCGCCCAAATTTATGAACTCAAAAGTTATGCCGAGCTGATTTTTAATCTTAGCGGCAAGTTCAAACATAATCCGCGCCGTGTAAATGAAAGTCGACGCCTTGCGCTCATTGGAAGCAATCATGGTATGCAAGCCAAAGCGTTTAATGCCCTTATCGCGACAGATTTTATACGCCGCAAAAATTTGCTCGCGGGTGAGTCCGTATTTGGCTTCAGCGGGACGCCCGATAATTTCGTTACCGTCGTTCATAATATCGGCGGGATTGTAGCGAAAAGAAATAATTTCGGGCAACCGCGCAGATTTTTCAAGAAAATCAATGTGGGTAATGTCGTCGAGATTAATAATCGCGCCGAGTTCGAGAGCTTTGCGAAATTCTTCAGCGGGCGTATCGTTGGAAGTCAGAATAATTTTTTCGCCGGTGACGCCAGCCGCCGCGCTTATAAAAAGTTCAGCAATGGAACTGCAATCGGTGCCGGCTCCGTCGCGTGCTAAAATTTCGACGATATATGGATTGGGCGTCGCTTTAATTGCGAAGTGCTCGCGGAATTCTGGTGCCCAAGCAAAAGCCTCACGCAATTTTCTAAAGTTGTTGCGGATAGTTTTTTCGTCGTAAATGTGAAACGGCGTCGGAAATTTTTTTATAACTTCGCGAAGTTCGTTTTCAGTCAATGGAAAATTTTTAGGCGTTTGAAAAATTTCTGCGTGGTTTTCGTTAGTCATTGGAATCCCTCCGAAATTCAATTAGGAATTAGGAATTGGAATGAAAAAATCCTCCCTTTTCCCATTTCCCTTTTTCTTGTATACTTTATTCATAGATTATAACAAAAAATTTGCGAGGTGACTAACTTGATTTTGAAAATTTTAATCGAGAACACAAAACCGAAAGGTTCAAAACTGATTGCCGAGCATGGGCTAAGTATTTTTGTTGAGACCGCGCGGACGAAATTTATATTTGATTGCGGGCACACGGGCGCGGCGTTCGATAACGCGAAAGTTTTGGGCGTCGACCTGCGCGGGATAAAATTTGCAGTGCTTAGCCATTCACACTACGACCACGCGGGCGGCTTCCCTAAGCTTTTGGACGTTGCTCCGGTTGAGAAAATTTATACGGGCGAAAACTTTTGGCAGGAAAAATTTTCCAAAACTGATGACGGCTTTAAGTATCGCGGTTGCGGCTTTGATGAAAAGTTTTTAGCGGGCAGGAATATTGCGCAAGAAATTTGCCGCGACGTTTTGGAGTTGGAAGAAAATATTTGGCTGGTCGGAAATTTCAAGCGGCGTTATGACTTCGAGACGATACTGGAAAAATTTGTGCGCGGCGATAAAAAAAATCCCGACGACTTTAGCGACGAGATAATTTTAGTTTTGCGCGAGGGCGACGGGCTAGCGATTGTGACAGCTTGCGCCCATTCCGGCATTTTGAATATTGTTGCCGACGTTGGCGAAAGATTTTCCCTGCCGATTAATTCAGTGATAGGCGGCTTGCATTTGACCGGCGCGACGCAGGAAAGAATCTCACGCACACTTGCCGAGCTGAAAGTTTTGGGCGTAAAAAAAATTCTGCCGTGTCATTGTTCGGGTGAAGAATTCATGAACAATTTCAGCGACAGAATCACGACCGGTTCCGTTATAAAAATTTAAACTGTTGCTTCTTCTACGACCTTCGGGCGGCGAGTTACTTTTAAAAAGTAACCAAACAGAAAGTGCGCTGCAACTTTTCGACTTGTCAAAGTAATCGCCGCGCCATAACTTTTTCCCGCTTAAAAATTTAGGAAACTGTCTCTTCTACGACCTTCGGACGCCGACCTCTCCTTTTGGGCGCGTCGGAATTTTTTTCACCTTTAGATATAGTTTTCATAAGATTAGCCATTTCCATAGCCGAAATTGCCGCGTCGAATCCCTTGTTGCCCGATTTAGTTCCGGCGCGCTCAATCGCCTGCTGAATATTTTCCGTAGTGACGATGCCGAAAATCGTCGGGACGCCGCTTTGAAGTCCGACTTGCGCAATGCCCTTTGAAACTTCGTTGCAAACGTAATCGTAATGAGTGGTCGCGCCGCGAATAACCGCGCCAAGACAAATTATCGCGTCGTATTTTTTAAGCGACGCCAATTTTTTTGCCACAACCGGAATTTCAAACGCGCCCGGCACCCAAACAACCGAAATATTTTCTTCGGGCGTCTCGTTACGTTTAAGCGCGTCAAGTGCGCCGTCTAAAAGTTTGCTCGTGATAAAGCTGTTAAAACGCGCCACAACAACCGCGAATTTAAAATGCTTGCCAGTGATGTTACCTTCGTAAATGTTCATTTTGTTTCCTCCTTGTCGAATACATGCCCCATTTTAACTTTTTTGACCGTCAGATATTTTTTATCAAATTTTGTCGGCGCAATGACTATCGGGACGCGCTCTGTTATCTTCAAGCCGTGCCCTTCAAGCCCTGCGCGTTTTGACGGATTATTTGTCAGCAATCTTATCGTCGTAAGTCCTAAGTCAGATAAAATTTGCGCTCCAATGCCGTAGTCGCGCAGGTCTGGTTTAAAGCCCAACAAAATATTTGCCTCGACGGTATCTTTTCCTTCGTCCTGCAGTGCATACGCCCGAATTTTATTCGCAAGCCCTATGCCGCGCCCTTCCTGCCGCATGTAAAGCAAAACGCCTTCGCCCGCCGCGTCGATTTTCCTAAGAGCCGTTGCAAGTTGGTCGCCGCAATCGCAACGCAAACTCCCTAGCGCGTCGCCCGTCAAGCACTCCGAATGCACGCGCACTAAAACATTTTGTTTGCCCGCAACGTCGCCTTTGACAACCGCCAGATGACATTTTCCGTCAATCGTGCTTTCGTAAGCTTTCAAGCGAAAACGTCCGTATTTGCTCGGAAAATCAACGTCAGCTATCATCTTAACAAATTTTTCGTTGTGCTTGCGATACTCAATCAGCGAACGGACGGTTATAATGTTCAGCCCGTGCCGCGTCGCAAATTTTTTAAGCTTTTCAGTGCGCATCATGTGCCCGTCGTCGTCCATAACCTCGCAACACAATCCGGCGGGATAAAAACCGGCAAGCCGCGCTAAATCGGTTGTGGCTTCAGTATGACCAGCGCGACGCAAAACGCCGCCTTCAACCGAACGCAACGGGAAGACGTGACCAGGTTTTCTGAAAGTCGACGGCTTAGAATTTTTATCCAAAAGCATTTTAATTGTATGGCAGCGTTCATAGGCTGAAATTCCAGTGTCTGTGTCGTAAGCGTCAATCGAAACCGTGAATGCCGTCTCGTGGTTGTCGGTATTATTTGAAACCATTTGCCCAATTCCCAATTCGTCAAGCCGCTTGCCGTCAATGGGCGTGCAGATTAAACCTTTGGCATAAGTCGCCATAAAATTTATATCAGCGGGCGTGACGGTCTCGGCGGCAATGATTAAATCGCCTTCGTTCTCGCGGTCTTCATCGTCGATTACAACAACCATTTTCCCGCGCCGTATATCTTCAATAGCCTGCTCAACTGTCGCAAATTCGCTCATATATCTCCCTCCTTATCATAAAAATCCATTTTCAAGCAAGAAATCTTCGGTTATATCCGATTTTGTCTTAAAATTAGTCAATCGCTCAACGTATTTAGCTAAAATATCGGTCTCAATGTTGACGAGCGAGCCGACGCGCTTAAATTTAAAATTTGTGACTTCGCGAGTATGCGGAATCATTGAAACGGAAAAATTATTCGCGCCGGCATCGACGACCGTTAAGCTTATTCCGTCAAGCGCAACGGAACCTTTCGCGGCAATCTGTCTAAGCAAAAAACTTTCCGCCGCAACATTTATCAAAAGGGCGTTACCTTCCGCGACGATTTTTTTTATTTTCCCGACGCCGTCAATATGCCCGCTGACAATGTGCCCGCCAAGCCTGTCGCCGACTTTTAAAGCGCGTTCCAAGTTAAAATTTTTATCCGCAAGCGAAGTTTTTCTTAAAGTTTCGGGCATAACGTCCGCCGCAAAGAAATTTTCGCCGAAATCGACGACCGTTAAGCAAATGCCATTTGTTGAAATGCTGTCGCCAATTTTTATATCCGACAAGATTTTTTCGCAAGAAATTTCGATTTTTCCGCCGTCAAAACTCTTAAGCCGCCCGATTTCTTCAATTATTCCGGTAAACATTTTATCCTCCAAAAAAATTTAACCGCCCTTAAAACTTCGGGCGGGATAATTCAATTTATTTAAAACTTTCTCGTCCGGACTTTAACCGTCGGTCTCGGAATTTCACCGAATCTGCCCAAAAAGCTCGCGGACTATCACCGCCGGTGGAGATTTTCGCTCCGCCCCAAGTTTACAAATAAAATATCACTTTTTTTTTACGCTGTCAATTTTTAATCGCTCACAAACTTCGCGATTCATATTATAAAACTCTTCCCGACTAATTTTTCCAGCTAAAAATTTCTCATAATAGGCGTCGACATTGCAGAAAATCGGTCGCTGGGAATAAATTTCGCATAAATTATCTTTTAAATGCTTGCAAACGCCGTCGCCCCTGTCCAATTCGCTCGATAAACTCGAAAAACGAATATTTTTACAGCACAATCCGCATTTATCACAAGGAAAATTCAAAGAGAATCAAGCCGCCTTTCCGCCGATAGCCCGTGTCCCATAACGCTAAAAAGTTTATCCAGCGTCCAATTCCGTAGCTAACTGCTTTGACGAAAAGTCTTCCGTCGCGAATTTCATAGCCGTTTAAAATGAACCAGTGCCAAACATAATCTTGCAGTGACGGCAGTTGATGATTCAAAACTAAGCACGGTATCGGATATTTTTTATCGATTTGCGAGCAAATTATCTTCCACGAGTCAGAAAAATCACTTTCGCCCGACCAAGCACGCATTTTTAAATTTTTTTCGCCCCTGTCGCTTAAAAATCGCCCGAAACCGTCCAAATATATTTCCAATTTGTCGACGCCCGACCAGCGCGGATATAAATACGGCTCCATTATTTTTCCGAACTTTAAATAGTCTTCGCGAGTAATTTTTTCTAAATCGAACGGATATAGCCCGCGCAGATTGAAATATTTTTCAAAATAAATGGCGCAATCGCAAGCAGTTATCGCCGCGCAGCCGCCAGCATTCATTCCAAAATCAGTTATTCGCGAATACCATTTCTGCTGCCCGCCGAGCGATTCGCCTATATAAAAATGCGGCAATTCCTTAATCATTTCCAATTAAAATCCTCCTTAACATAGCCGCTTAGCAAAAAATCTTCGCCAATTCGCTCCGAAGTGAATTTTTTTAGCGTAATTGCTTCCGATAATTTCTCAAAGCCAATGCCCTCAACCGCCGTCAGCGAATTTTTCCCGCCAATAATTTTCGGCGCGATAAACGCATAAATTTTATCGACAAGTCCAGATTTTAACATAGAAAAATGAATTTGTCCGCCGCCTTCGACTAAAATTGATGTTATTTCGCGCTTTGCAAGTTTTTCTAGCAAAATTTTTAAATCAACGCGCTTTTCTTCGCCGCAAATCAAAATTTCTACGCCGCAAGCTTTTAATGCCGAAATTTTTTCGCTCGGCGCGTTTTTCGTCACTGCTATTATCGTCCGCGCAGATTTATCAGCCATAACTTTTGAATCAAGCGGCGTTCGCGCATTACTGTCGACAATTACCCGAATTGGATTTTTCCCCTCAACAAGCCGCGTCGTCAAACTCGGATTATCAGCTAAAACCGTTCCGATTCCAACTAAAATCACGTCGTTTATGTCGCGCAGATGATGAACAAATTTCCGCGACTCTTCGCAACTAATCCATTGCGATTCGCCGCTGTAAGTCGCAATTTTCCCGTCCAAACTGCTTGCAAACTTCAGCGTCACGAATGGCAATTTTTCCGTGATAAATTTCAAGAAAACTTCGTTCAGTCGCCGCGCTTCCGCCTCTAAAAGCCCAACTTCAACTTCAACGCCTGCATTTTTTAAAATTTCAAAGCCGCGCCCCGCAACTTTCGGATTTGGGTCTTTCATTGCCGCCACAACTCTTTTTATTCCAGATTCTATGATTCTGTTGACGCAAGGCGGCGTTCTGCCAAAATGCGAGCACGGCTCCAACGTTACATAAAGCGTCGCGCCCTTCGCCAGTTCGCCCGCCATATTTAGCGCGTGAATTTCCGCATGGGGCGTCCCAGCTTGCCGGTGCCAACCTTCCGCAATTATTTTTCCGTCCTTAACGACTACCGCGCCGACTAAAGGATTCGGCGAAGTCCTGCCTTCCGCATTTCGCGCTATTCTCAACGCTTCACGCATAAAATTTTCATCGTTCAAAGCTTCTCAACTCCATAAAAAATCCCCGACATAAATTTTGTCAGGGGCAAATGAAATTTATCTCACGAAACCAAGCTTGCGCTCACTTTTATATTTTTTGTCGACGTTGACATCAAAATCTTCAATCTTAAAACTAATTAAATCGTCTTTGGTGACCGTGCCACCTTCATTTTCCTTGATAATGCGTTGCGCCTGCTTTAGCCAGGCTTGCTCCAAAAGATTGCGGACAAAACGACCATTGCCAAAATTCTTTTTCTTGGCGACGCGCTTGAAAATTTTCTTGCAGTATTCGGCAACATCATCAGAAATTTTATAACCGCGCTTTTTCGCCATAAGTTTAAAAATATCCGTCAGCTCGTCGGCTGTGTAGTCGGGAAAATCAATATGGAAGGCAATTCGACTGCGCAATCCTTCGTTGTGGTCAAGGAAATATTTCATTTTGTCGGGATAGCCCGCGAAAATCACAATGACGTTGTCGCGGTTGTTCTCCATTTCCTGCACGATTGTATTAATCGCCTCTTCGCCAAAAGTCGCGTGGTCGCCGTCGCTCAAACTATAAGCTTCGTCGATAAACAACACGCCGCCGCGAGCCTCTTTGAACTTAGAGCGAACAGCTTTAGCCGTCCAACCAACATATTTCGCAACTAAATCTGCACGCCCACATTCGACAAAGCGTCCAGTCTTCAAAACGCCGTCGCGAGCTAAAATTTGCGCAATCAAGCGGGCAACCGTAGTTTTAGCCGTGCCTGGCGTCCCTGTAAAGCACATATGTAACGCCGCTTTTTGTCTATCCAAATTCATATCTATTCGCATTTTCTGGACGCGATGCGCCGCGATAATCTGTTCGATAAGAGCTTTTTGCTCAGTCAAACCAACCATTTCTTGAAAATCGGAGTAAGCGTCATTGCTTTTATTTTCCGTATCCATAATCAAGCGGTCGACTTCGCGATAAGCGGGATAAGTTTTATTTTTCAAGGAGTTATTGAAGAGTTTTTCGCGGATATTGTAAATGTCGGACGCGCTGAAAGTCAGCTTATCGCCCATTGCCTCCAAAAGTTCTTCT